>Ga0116227_10007310_pt1 | contig 21679 bp, 30 predicted proteins | sample S1TSphgellanicum_FD_89693 | JGI IMG/M metagenome (GOLD analysis project Ga0116227, IMG submission 89693) | Host-associated microbial communities from peat moss isolated from Minnesota, USA - S1T2_Fb - Sphagnum magellanicum MG | ecosystem: Host-associated > Plants > Peat moss > Unclassified...
ACGTTGGTTTTCAATATTTATTGCAAAAACTCCACATATCATATTCACATCATATACCAATTCCTTTCAATGGAAACTTGCAAAACTTCTACAAACATCTTTTGGGTCAAAACACATAACTAGGAGCCAATAAAGGTGTCAGATGTTAAACATTATCAATCAAAATCAAACATTTATTTTCATATTATCATTTAAAATCATAGTAATCATGACAAATTAGTCATTTTTCCCTCATATGAATGTTAAAAATTTAAAGTAAAGTTTATTTGATCCAATTTTGAGTTTTGGTTTTAATTTAGGATGTTTAAAAATGTACACCTATTATGTCAAATGGAATCAATTTTGCAAAGGATTATCAAAAGGACTCATATAATCAAGGAATTTTCAACATAGATGATAACAACATATTAGTCACACTCAAAAAACATTGATACTTTTAAAAATGTGGAATTCTAAAACTTTAAAAATTCAAATATGTTTTAAAACTGCTTCAGAATTTCAAAGCTTCAAAAGTCCTCTACCACATATAAATGGGTTATAATGTACAAGATGTAAAAAAAAACGTTATAGCTTAAAGTACAGTAAAACTAAAAAATTTAAAATTTTAATTTTTGGTGATGACTTAAAATTTTGATCATTTTTCAATGAGATTACTTTACAAAAAGATTATGATTCCTTTTTAATTTTTTTTCATTTTTTCATATGAATTTTTTTTTGAATGAAATATTTCACAACTTGTTATTAAAAATACATATAGTGGCCCCAATATATCACATGTTTTGTGTTAATCATTATTTAATAAATATGATTTTTTCAAAGTGTGTAAATTTTGTTAGATTTTACGTTTCATCTTCAAAACTTATTATAATTTTGAATCATACCAAAATATGTTAGCTATTTTAGGTTTTTTTTCTTGTGTCATAAAATACAACTTTGTTTTGTATGTTATGCACATTACACCTCATTTACATGTGGTATAGAATTTTTGAAAATTTAAAATTTTGAAAAATATTTTAAATTTCTAAAAATTTCAAATTTCATATTTTTAAAATTGTGAGTGCTCTTTGAATGTGGGTAATAAGTTATTATCATCTAAATTTTTTTACCATCAAAATTCTTTTATTAAATTAGTCCCTACTTAGTTTTAACTAAAAATAAACCATTTTCTGACACAACATGTATTTAAATGCAAACATCCTTTACTAAAACCAAAACCAAAAATTTAATTTAATAAATTTTTAACTTGAATTCTTCAACATTCATATTAATCATTTGACACAACTTGGAATGATTAACATAATTTTCAAATGTCAAGAAAAAAACATAAGTAAAAAAGTTCACAATTTTCACCACTATCCAACATGGTTTTTGGCTCTTTTAATTGAATTCACACCCTTTTAACATGACTTCACTTTGTTCATAGAAAATCCATGTGTTTTTAATAAAAATATTTTAAAAATTCAACAAAAATTTCAATGGAAGCTATTAAAATGATTTTGAAGAAAAAAGTAATAATGTAAACAATATAATTCAAAATGATGATGTTTTGTACATTTTAATATAAATTTTTATTTTTAAAAAATCAAATGGCATATTTTTTCTTTGTGATCCAAAGACACATTTTTTTATCAGTTGTGTTTAAATGATTTGGTTCCAATGTTTATACTATATGTGAACTTGTTGGAGAGATTTTCAAAGCTTGAATATGATACATTTTAATAGAGAGATCAAATTTACAAGTTACAATAGATCCCTTTAATAACGTTTCATAATTTATTTTCAATCAAGGTGTCAATACTAAACCTCCAATTGTTTAGGTTAGCTTGTCAAAAGCTTGAATCATTGTTTCTTAAATGCATCAAATTTTTTAATGCATAATTGAAATTAAATCATGGAAGCTTCAATATTTTGCTAAACATGTATATAAAAATGAGCACACTACCACATAATTTTTCACAAAAAAAAACACAAAATAAAAAGTCAATTGATGGATAAAACATGAAAAAACCTAAGGATAACAATGAATGACAAGTTTCTATGTGATTTTGTTGTAATATATCAAATTAAACCTTTAATTTTTTACAACAATAATGTGATCCTTGTGAACATGTGTTCAAAAATGGAATTATTTTCTTCTTGGGGCTTTCATTTATATACCCATAGACAAAAGGTACATCTACATGAATTCTACAAGCATGTCATCTTCTTGATTGTGGATCATATGCACACATTCAATCCCTAAACAATTCACTTTGTACTTTGACTCAAAATTTATTACAAACAATTTGAAACATGCCTAAAAAAGAAGAAAAACAAAAAAAACAACCTTTTTCCTATCACGAAAAGCATATCAAATAAGGAAAGGGAAGGAATTCCTAAAATGATGCCTAATTTTAAAAAAAACCCCACCGATTGCAATAACACATCTCAAAATAAAAACCGTTTGTGCATGTTGTAACACCACTAATATTTTTTAAATTTATTGATTATTTTCATTTGGTCCGACATTTTGAAAAATGTTGGCATGGTGTTTTAATGAAACTTTTGAGCCCATCTTTCATGGAACATTTTTTACATTGAACATTCACCTCCACCCACAACAGTAAAATGCATTCTTATTATTTATTTGAATTCCACACTACTGGGCACTACAATGATGATCTTTTTTTTTTTAATGTTTCATATGGTGTTCACAAATTCATCATTATTTATGTCAATGTCAAATTTAATTTAAATTAATATCCATTTCATGGACATGAAAAAACACATGTTAATTTGTTTTTTCATATCCATGTTGGTGGATAGGGAAAAATAGTGAAGTGGTTATATAATAGAAATATTTATTAGGAAAGGTGGGAGATAGTTATTAAGAAAGTTAGTAGGAAAAGAAAATAATTATTTACAATGAAATGAAATAGTTAGGTTTTTTCCAGAATTATCTTTGGAATGGTCCATGGATGATCATATGAACAATTCCAAAAAATACCCCATATACCAATTCCAATTATTTGTCATATGTTGAACTTGGAGTAGTCATAATTTTCCTTCTTATTATGTTCCCATATGATTATCAATAATTCATCATTATTTATGTCAATGTCAAATTTAATTTCAATTAATATAAATATCATGGACATGAAAAGGCACACGTTAATTTGCATTTCCATATCCATGTTGGTGGGTAAGCAAAGGGATGAAATAATTATAAGGATAAGAGATAATTATTAAGAAAGGAGTGAGATAGTCACAAGGATAAGAGGTAATTATTAGGAAAGAAATGATGTAATTAAGCTTGGAAATGAGGTAGTTATATTTTGAAATGTTTCTGGAATTGTCTAGGAATGACAATACGAAGGATTATGCAAAATCAATAAGGAGCCTACGAAAGGTTATAAAAAACCACCCATATTCTAATTCCTCAAAATTCTCATCAATGGAATTATATTTTGGATGAAATATAACAATTAAATAGTGTGAAATTGGCTTTTTACTATCCACTTGGGCTCCACATTACTATGCATTATTACTGATGATCTACAATTTTATTTTTACAATGTATTTGAATGCAAATATTTGGGGAATGGAAATATAGTTTTATTGTTTACGTTGTTATGCAAATCTGATTGCATTTGTGGCACATTGTAAATATATTTTTCTAGGTCTAGTCCAAATCCTATATGTAGAAAAGATGAAATTAAGGAATTACTATTAAGTAATGCCTTTAGGCTAGAGCTCCAAAACCGAGTTGGTAAGTCTAGAACTAAACCTTAAACTATGAAAAACATACTTATGAAATTGGGTTGTTTAAATGTGGTTGTGACATTTGTTATATGGGTCTAAGCCTTAAGGATGTCTCTTTGGTATATATAAGTGTTGTGTGGTTCATCCTTTTTGAGAAAACCTTCGGTTCAATTCTAACATTTTAAAATTTGTGTGTTTTTCAATAGAATTAACCTTGGAATATTCTAGGATACATAATATGCTAAGGGAGATTTTGGAGGAAAATGACTTTGAAATAATGAATCGACGGGAAATTGAACCCCTAATTTTTTGAATTTGAATCGAAATGACACATGTCAATTCATTCCAACGCAAACCTAAAAAGGCATCTCCAACACACCTCCTCAAAATATTATAAAAGGGCAAACTAAGGAAGACTCTTCTCACTTGTTTTCTCCATTTTTTATCAAACCCCTTTCATTTTCTTGCTGTGTAGTTTCGTGTGAAGAAGAAGAAGGACATTTTACAATGAGAGGAAATGTTAGCAAAGAGAAAGTGCAAGAGATGGATAGTAGAATGAAAGGAAAGGAAAGGAAAATATAATAGAGGATGATGAGGAGGAAGAATTGGATTTGGTCATTCCGAAACTAAATCTAGTTGGGAGAAAAAGGAGTGTAGTTTCATTTCCTAGAAAGATGTTTTTCTTTCCGGTGATGGATCAATTGGAGAGATGGTAGAAACTCAAAGATATTGTTTAGGCAAAGAAGGTGGGGATTTCCAATTTGGAACAAATCCAGTTGCAACCATTTTGGTCGATGATTCGGGTTTTTTTTGTGGGGTTGTGCCTAGGCAAAATTGAAGAAAAAATTAGAGGAATTTTGGCAATTATTACTACCCAAATCATTGGAGAGATGCTGCACCTTTCCATTTTGGGAATCCATGCACCACTAACAATGCCAAAGGAAGAAACACACAAGCTTTGTCTCAAGTTTATTGATCAGGAGTTTTGGAACGAAAAGGAGGGCTAGCGAGTTTTCGATTTCCAGGGGAGGTATTTATTCAAGGTATTGGCCCTCATGTAAGCATTGTAGTTGAAGGGAACCGGAACCACGTACATGAGAAAAATTGTTTTATTGTTGTTGGTTTTACTTGAACAAAAGCACGAGATCAATTGGGCTAAGGTTGTGATGAACAACCTACATAACCGATTGAGGGACATTTCCAGTCCTTCAAGGAAGGCAAAAGATGGCAGGCCTACCAAATTTGGATTCGCCCAATTTCTAAACATTGTTCTTGGGTGTTGGTTTTCGATGGATGAAGTTCAACACATCGAAATGGATTTCGAAAAAACATTCGATAAAGATGTGCTAAGCAAAGGCAAAGTTAATGCACCAACCAGAGGCGATTTTGCGGCAACACCAAGTAGCTCCCATCTCCAACCAGTTCTAGCTCAAATTTAGGAAACTAGAATCAACAATTTGGTGCCTATACTAGAACTAATCGAATAACTCCAAACTTAGAGTTTAACTTGGTTGCGACCACGCCAACTAATCGCTAAAATTGGTGGTGCAACTCTTGGGAAACGGGCACCTACCGAACTCTTCTCGAAAGTAAGAATAAAACGAATCCAAAGGGCTTCATCGACTCTAGGGATCACCCCACCATCCTTAGCTACAGACAATCGACATGAACACACATCGCTAATCCTAATGCAAGAGCTAAATGAAGGGCTCTAGGAGGAAGCTTTTCCTCATTTTGACAATGGGGGTTTTTTTTGCCTCATGATCTATATTCTAGTGGAGGGTTTTTGGTTGGAACTAAACTAAATCCAGTTGACAACACTAAAAACATCCACCCTACCCCCAAAAAATCGGCACAAACATCTCTTTTCAAGGAACAAATATCTACTCATTTACCTACTAATGTTTTTATCTCTTTGAAAAACATGAAGGAGCATTTTCGGTTGAGCTCCAATTTTGAGGAAACAGTGGATGAGTTAGGCCACCGCATGGAGGAGATTTTAGCACAAGAAAAATCTTTAACAACAAAAAATAGAAGGTTAGAACAACTAGATGAGTTAGCTAGTTCTAGCAAAATGAGAGAAAACTAACTACAACAAGACTTGGAAGAAGCTTTAGCTTCCAATAGCCAAATTTCAGCAAAGTTGCAAAACCAAACTAAGAACCGAAAACATATAGAAGATTTGGAAATTTGGTTAGCTTTTTAGATAGTAGCAATGGACTCCATGCAACATAGTTCAACTGAGTCAGAGCAAAAACTAGAAGTTAAGAAAAAATTTGCAGTTAAATTTTAAAATGAACTTAAAGGAGCAAAATCCAGTTAAGCTTTGCAGATCAAATTTTTTTTGAATTGATGTAAATTCTTGATGAGCTATGTGTTGAAGACTCGCATACTTTCAAGAAGTTTGAGTATGGTCTCATCAAAAGCAAATACCACCAAATGAAAGACACGGGTTGAAGATGATGACATGGTGTTGAATCAATTGGAAGAGTATGACTGAATCAAGATGGAGCTAATTACATTGTGAACTGAAGCGATGGTTTATAGGCAAAAAATCAAATTGAAGAAAGTAGATTAGTGGAACTAGTACCGAAAAAAAACTTGGTAAGATCATTTTTGATGCTTTCAAAACCTCTCAAAATGATGAAGTTTTGTATCAAACCCACATCCAAGACTTTTGAGATGCATATCCTAATCACATCCTCCCCGAATTTGTGTTTGAAGATCAAGCTGAAACTTCAAAACATGGTTTCAAGCAGAATTAAGAACCGAAATTGAAACGACATACTACGTTGCCAAAATCGAATACCACACCAAAACCACTTCCAACAACTTGTTGATTCCAAGGATGGAATCGCAAGTAAAAGGGGGGATAATGTTAGTGGGAAAAATGTAGTTTAGGTTATTTTAAGTAGGATTTTTTTTTGACTTTGTAACCGAAACTGAAATTAGGTAATGAAAAATGTAAATGTACGACCAAAATCGGAATGAAGTAAATGTATATTGACTACTGAAACCGGAATTAAGTTGTTGACCATCGTCAGTTAGGTTGAAACCAAAGTTGACCACCGAATGGTGTCATGCAACCAAATTTTTTTTGATTGTTAGTTTAATTCCAGTTACTTTTGTTTGACATTCGGTTAGGACTTAATGGATTTCTAATATATTTTTGGACTTTTGGTGCCCTCTTGGGGTATAGAAGGAAGACCATCTTGATCCTCTGGATCTATTCTTTTTGACATCTTTTGTATCTCATTGAGAAAACTTGAAATCATTTAGGTTCTGTTTACTTTTCTGAATATAAAAAGAATTATTTTTAAGTTTTTGTGAGTTTTTCTGTTTAATAATATTTTTGCAAGTGTTTTCCATTTACCATCTTCTAGATTATGTCTTTCTAGCATTGTTGTTTAAATTACACTTCGATAATAATATCAAGTGTTATCTTATCACATTATTGCAAATATTTTCTAGTATTTACTAGAAAATGAAATATATCTTAATATTATTTGGATTCAGAAATATATTATGTATTTGTATTCACAAGATATTGAAAAAGAATAGTGTTTTCTTTCTCCCAATATCGAATTTTTCCATCAAAAACCAAACAACCACCCAAGATACTTTGGGTGGCCTTAACAGCCCTCTTTTATTATTAATATCTTGTACGTGCCAAAAACTTCAAAAATTAAAAATTCATCTATCGAAATCAAAAAAATATGAAATATTCAACAAGTCCTTTTGTCAAATTCGATCGGGTACTACAATATGCAAAGCTTGTTTACCATCATTTACAACTTTGTTTAGCAAGAACTTTGTTTAGTCAAAAAAAAAAAAAATTTGAGCTTTTTCAATGTAGGGTAAAACTTGAAGGCCAAACTCTAGTGGCATAAGGGCCTTGTGAGGCAAGGGCAATCATAGGCCTGAATCCAGTAAAGCCCAGTCCTAAGGCCTTTAGGCGACATAAAAATCATTAGTTAAGGCAACCTCTAAGGAGCCTAGGTAGCTTAAGCAACCTTTACTTACGTCCATATATCGAGGTGAAGCTCGATCGGTAATGGTATGGGATTCCTGAATTTTTTTCATCCGTGAAGAGGTGCGACTCAGTTGGTAACTGGTTGGGAGTCTTTCATCGTTTTCATCCAAAGGAAGCTCGCTCTCGACTGCACGTCGTCGTCGTCGTCGTCGTCGTCGCGTGCATGGCGATCACCAGCGTTGTTGTGTTTTCTGCACTCGTACGTGCGTCCGTGCGCATGTGTTGTGCGGGGTCGTTTGTCCTCTCTGGGGTGGTATCACTAAAAATTGGGAGGAGGAATTTACGTGCGAAAAAAAGTGTTGTATGTGAGAGGAAGCAGAATTTTCTTTGGGATCGAAGGATGGGAGATGGGGTTGGAGGAGGGGAAGTAGGAGGAGGTGGATACGAAGGAGCACTGCAGAATAGGGGGCTTTGGAAAGCTGTGGAGGAAACGGGCGACAAGAGATTGCAAGCTAGGGTGAAGAATGCCTTTCTCGTTATCGATCGAACTCTCGCGCTCTACGAGTGAGATACTTCTCTTCTTCCTCCTCCCTTGCCAAGCATCAAAAGGAAAATACCCTAACAAGGAATTAGGGTTTGTGACCACCATCTTGCTGGTACTAATGGGATCCAAATCACAGTAGTAGGTGCAAGCTGGAGGGTAGGACTTGCACTGCATCAGAGTGGATTGCACTGTTGCAGAGTCATCCTCAGTTTTCTGTTCGCTTGCAGTAGGACTTGCCCATTGCTGTTGACTTGTGTGAAACATTTTAGGTCAAGTGGCATCATCCAAATGGAATCACATAAATGTTGCCAGTGGAACTGCATACATTCTGCCAGTGGAATTGCATATATTTTGCCAGTGGAATTTCATACATTCTGCCAGTGGAATTGCATACATCTTTGCCAGTTTTCATTGTGTTGCAATTGCGGAGCTTGGGGGTGGAAGTGGTCCCCTAGCTTTTGTTCTCTGGACTGGGGGTTGTATGTAGCTTCAAACAGTCTAGAAATGCACATTTCATGTCTTGTCATGTCCACTGGTGCTGATATTCACAAGCAGTGCAATGCAAGTTTGTGGTGATAGGCATGATTGCCATTTTTAATCTTGTTCAAAGGGTCCTGGGTTCTGTCACTGGGAGTGTTGTTGAATCACAAGTTGCTGATGAGATATTTCTGTGCTTGCAGGATTGATGAGATTGTATTCAGCTTCAGTGGTGGCAAGGATTCTACTGTGTGTATCAGAAATTGTTGCCATGTTTAGTTCCTCTGGTCTTTTGATTATTTCACAGCTAAACCCTTCCATGGGATTTTAAGTCTTTGTTGGAAATGAACTTTTGCACATGTCTACATGTTTAGAATATTGAGTAGGGTAGTGGAATCCTTCAAGGTCCAGCTCTCAGGCTTCTTGTAGTGTCTTACAATGTGGAATGATTTGAGCAGGTTTTATTGCATTTACTGAGGGCAGGCTACTCAGCTTTGACATCCTCAACCAGATGTGAGGATAGGCAAGACCACCTCATTCGGACTGTCTATTTCAAGCATCCTGATGCCTTCCCAGAGATTGAGGATTTTGCCCTGGAGGTCCCATCATTGTAAGTTTGCATGGTATGCTAAGGCACTGCCAGTTCAATGGTCAAATTTATGCATCAAGTAGTTGTAATGTAAGGAAACAGAAACATGTGTGTCCATTGCAATTGGTCTTGAAGAGAATTGTAGACTGCCAGTGGACTCTAGCACTGACAAGCTCAACTCTGAAAATTGTATTGGATGCTCTCCCCAGACTTGCTGCTCATGGTCTTGAAAAACTGAAAAAACTGCATTACACACAAACACAATATGAATGTGTTGGACTAATGAAGATGGGGTTGTGGAATTGTAGATACAATCTGGATATGGAGGTGAGTCGTTTAGATTTCAAAACAGGAATTGAGGCCCTGCAGAAGCAGAGGCCCATCAAAGCCATCTTCCTTGGTACACGCTTGGGAGATCCTGACACGGTAGGATTGTTTTGAAATTTTTTTGGAATTCTATTTGCAAGTCTTAGCACAATAGCAGAATTATGTAACTTACCAGAGCTGTCAGACCTCATTGTCATAGTCTTTTCCAATTAAGAGCCCAAAACTCTGCAATGGGATCATGATGCATGATATCTAATACCGAAGTGTTGGGAAGATTCTTCTGAGACCAAATGATAAGAGCTTGACATTGTGGGTGATTCAAACAGATGGGTCTAACAGAGTTTGCTCCAAGCTCTTCAGGATGGCCTCCTTATATGCGAGTAAACCCAATTCTGGACTGGACATATAGGTCAGTAATACTCTCCATAAAGAAGCTGGTTGAAGGTACACTGTTCTGGAATGCAAAACTATACAGTATTCTCTTTAATCCTCACCAATATGCATCTGAGACCAACTGTCAAAATATCACAAGACTGCTGTAACAGTTGCACAGAAAAATAATGCTAGATTTAGCTGCTCATCAAATACTGCTTTATTGATCATCACACAAGGTGTTCGTATTGGTATGGCCAGACTTGTTGGTAATCCTTTACCCAACAATCAAGCACAAATTGGTGCTGGGCCCTGAATGTTACAATTTTGATACCCAATGAACTACTGTCACTGCTGGACATCATATGTCTTGATGTGGTTATTTTATGTCCAGCTTCCCACTGAGATTTGATTGCTGTAGACTTTGGATGACCAACCCTCTGTTTTCTGAAAGACAGCCCATCATTGTTTACTTCACAGACCCAGAGCTATTTGACTGTGACTTTTTCTGAATGCAGTGCTTCAATCAACTATCTCCGGACCTTGTGTGCACCTGTTTGGTGATGCCAGAGTTCAGCACAAAAAATGTTAATGCATTTGCGGTTTCTTTCATACCTGACTGCATCCTTATTCATTTCTGGATAATGGGGGTGGTGGCTGGTGCGGAAGCAGAGATGTGTGGGCTTTCATACTGGCTTGCAAGATTCCCTACTGCAAGCTTTATGACCATGGGTAAGCTTTATTTCACTGCAGAGGAGCCTTTGATTTGGACATTTCTTGGGCAATAAAGTCTTGTAGCCAGGTTTCATGAACGGTTTGTCAGAAGTGAAACCAGCACTTGTGTTTGCAGGTGTCACTTACATGCCTTGTTATGTGGTCTTGTGCCCACACCAGGTACACATCCATTGGCTATACACATGACACACTGCCCAATCCTGCACTCTGCCTTGCCAGCAAAGACAAGTACAAGACTGCCTACTTGTTGCTGGATGACAGGCTTGAGAGGGCAGGGAGGCTGAAAATGGCTGCCATGGGAGATAAGGAAAGAGACAAGATCAAAGAAAAAGTGGAGTATGATAGGGTGTGGTGCTCAGCTGGAGTAGCTGCCTTGCTTGATCTTTATGAAGAAAGATGGGTCCCAATGGGAAGGGGGAATCTGAAGTCCAAACATTGGGAGGAGATTTCAGCAGAGCTAGCAAAGCAGTGTCCTCAACAACTTCGTAGGACGGGGTCCCACTGCAAGAGTAAAGTTGAGAAGATGAAGAAAAGTTACAGGACAGAAAGGATGGAAGAGGAAAAGCCAGGGGCTCCTCTATCCAAGTGGCATTGGTACAGTCGCATGGAGCAACTGATGGCTGGGAATGGAAAACGAGAGGTTTCTCGAGGATGTTTGACTATGGGTGCAGCAGTTCACTGCTCTTCTTCATCTCTAGATAAGGAAACTCTTCTGGAAAATGCTTGGAGGCTTCCTTCTCCACCTCCCCCACCAATTGGTGGGTCTTCACAATGCCCTACTAGAGTGTCTAATCCTAATGTAGATGATGAAAATGGAAGTTTTTCATCACTTCCACCTTCAGGAACAGTAACTTGGACAACCAAAAATAAGGAATGCAATACTATGGGAGCTACAGGAAAACCAAACTTGAAACAAAAACGGGGACATGAGCATGTATGCACCTCACTTGCTCAAGCAATTCAGTCCCTTGGGGAGGGACTTGTTAAAATAGAGTGCATGCGAGCAGAGATGGAGCTCAAAAGTAGAGAGATGTTTCTGCAAAGTCAATTACAGCTTGCCTCCCTGTTTGCAAAGAACTTAGAGGAGAAGAAAAGGAGGATGACCAAGTATGCCAACACATCCACCAACACTTAGAAAAGGTGGGTTGTCTGTAGTCAGCTTACAGAGGCTGAAATGATTGTACTATAATAGCTGCTGCTCCATTAATAGGCAAATTTATGGGGTTCTGACTGTCATGTACCCCTCTTAGTTTTGCACATGCTCCTTCTTTCAAATGCTTGCACTCTTAGGAGAGAGGTCCAGTCATTACTCCAACGTCCTGCCTGACATTTTATCTCCAAAGGCTTTTGTCTTTTGTCTTCTGTCAAGTAAAATCCTTTTGTCAAGTCTTTCATGTTGTTCCAGGAAAACTTTGCAACTTTGTGTTTTGTGGGTGCTTCTGTGATTGTGTTCTTCAGAAGGGTTGGCTTCTCAACATTGGATGTTTACTTGTTTCTCATTTAGGAATTCTGGTGCAGATTTGCTGAGTTTTTGACTGGCTTCTTTTCATCCACTTGTCCAGAATAGGGTATTGGTTTTTGCAGCATGCACAAACCATCCTGTAAACACTTGTGGTTTGAGACTGTGTTAAGAGAATGACAATGCTGCAAGGGTTCAAAGGAGATGGAAGAGGGAGGGACACTATCTCAGTGGCTTTGAGCAATGAGGCTCCTTCAAGCCTGCTGCCAATGGTGGGGAGCTGGGTGGTAATCAAAGTGGAGGGGTTGGAGAAGAGCTTGATGACAAGGAAGACTTCCAGGAGTACCTTTCCAGTCAGAAAGAGGCAGCTGTTTTGGAAATTCAGAGACTGATCCAGCTAAAAGGAAAGGTATCATTGCCTTCAGTGGTGTAGGAAAAACCCTAGTTTATGTTTTCTCCTTACATTATTCTTGCTTTGCAAGAAGAATCATGGATAAGTTTGATCAGTCAGGAAGGACTTCTTGGCCTTGTGTTGTGCCCATCCCAAGAGCTTGCTAGGCAGACAGTTGATGCTAAGGAGAGTTTGCTACTGTCTTGAAGGACAAAAGCTGATGACGAGGACAGTTTTATGCAAAGTAGAACACTGCTCATTCTTGTTAATTTTTTTGTGTTGAGGACCATTATATTTGTGGGTCAAGGAGAGACTCTGCTGTCTCTGAATCTGCCAATGATCTTTCCCAAAAATCTTGAATGCAGAACAGTTTTGCTAAAGGGTCTCAGTATGGCTTTGCAACTTTTTACTCAGGCAAATGTCAGCATCAATGGGCAAAACAATCCTTTCAAGGGTTGATGTCCACAGATTGCAGAGAGATGAAAAATGTCTTGCAGATAACAACCTATTCCCACTGCAAAAGATTCAGAAACCTGATTCGTTGTCTTTCTGACACTTTTGCTCCAATTCGACAGTGCATATATCCTGCAAAAGCCTTGAGACTCTCTGGGTTTGTATTGTACAATTTCCAGGTGCATCATCATGTATAATGTTCTTGGTACTCTCTTCTGTGTACATCCAGAGTGAGAGGGAGGCGAGTACAAGAGGAAGGGGGATGCACTCCCAATTCAACCAGAAGCTCAGATTCTTGTCATTTGAACAACAAACAATTCCACAGGCTTGTCAGCAGGAGTGCTACTGGATTTCATTTGAGCTCCTTGGAGAGCCAGAGATGGCTGAGCTATACTTCAGTGAGCCATTCATGACCATCAATGAAGCTCAGCTGATACAATGACTGCACATTTGCCTCAGTAAACTCGTGTGACCATGGAACTCTTGTTTTCTGGTTTGCTCCAGGTCCCCAGCATTTCAGCTCTCCGAATGTCACTGTGCTGTCATATGTAATGGGTATGGACACTGGAAAAATCAGCACTCGTTGCAGCAATGCTCAAATGCATCATGATAGATCTGTAGAATGTTTTTTTTCCTAATTGTATTGGCTTGTATTTTGGAAGCACTTTCTGATGATTGTCAGCACGTGCTGATGCTTCAATGTTTGATCATGAGATCTATGTAAAGAGATGTCAGAAACTTTCTTACCTGTCTCTGGAAGTGTCATGGTCCCAGTCATCCCAGCCTCCTGGTGCAAGCATGTTGTCAATGTAGGAGTAAGCATAAATGATGCGAGAGTAGGGACCCATTGCTCTTCCAAGGTAGTTGTAGCCTGTCCCAGTAAGAGTGCAATTCATGAATGAAAACCCAGTTGATTCACTTGCAGTTTGCCTGTCTTGAGCTGCAAATGCACCATAATCCACTGCAGTTGATACCAGTGTTGACAACTGTGGGCCAGGATACTCACTGTAAGTCATGTGCAGGAAGCAAGAGACGAAAGAAAACATTTCAGTTTGAACTGGATTGAGATATGTTCCACATGGATCTGAAGATGCTCTTCAAATTTTCAGTTGCAGGAAGCATTTATGAGCCAAGAAAATTTTCAGTTCAAAGTGGATCTCAATATGTTTGGCATGGATCAGATGCTCTTCAGCTTGCATCTGAGGATATTCTTTGGATTTTGTTGTGATGCATAAAGAAAGCTGGTCTTTTGGGTTGGTGGAAAAAAACTACCATGTAAATGGATTGTCCGTTTCCAAACACGAAGTCAATGGAGCCTTCAATGTAGCAATTCTTGAAATAGTGGCGGCCAGTGTCGTCACAGAGAGTATCTTGACCTCCAAAGAAGCTACAGCTGTAGAATGCTGCCATGTCACCTGATATTCGAAAAGCTGCACCTTGTTTACCATTAGTTCCTGCTGGTGGTGAAGGAGCTGTATTCTGCGGGACAGGACAGCACCAAGTTCCAACTTACAAGATAATCATCACATTGTTCTTCTTGGTTCCTCTTGAGCACCATATCAAGAAGTACAGAAAAAAACTTGAAAGATTTACTGACAGGAATCATGATATTGAGCAGAGAGACAAAAGATCTGATCAAACCCGGAATGCAATGTCACGAGCAATGAAGTGGGGGGCAAAGACTGTGACTGAAGCAGTATTATAAGCAGTGAGTTGCTGGCCATCAGAGCCAAGGTCACTTGCAATGTCATGCCAAGTTATGGTTGTTACATCTGCACCAGCTCCTTGGAAAGTCAGATATGGTAGGTTGTGAGCGACTACCACCTTCTCCCTGCCATCTTACCCATGCTCCCTCATGAGCACTCATGAGTCTTCTCATCATCATCATCATCAACATCATTGATCCTCTTCACCAGCTTGTGACACAAATAGTACTGTTTCTTCCTCATGAAATGTTGTCTCAATTCTCCAGATCTTCAAAGCATCCAAATCTCAAGCTCTCTTAGACTGGAGACTCATACACTCTTGGTCTGGCCATTCCTCTTCCTAGAGAGATGATCAGTCTTCCCTCAAAGCACCTACAGTTCTGTGGGACTACCAGCTGCTGACATTGGTTCCAGATGAGAGAGAGAGAGAGATTGGAAAAGGTCTAAGCTTACAAGTAGGTGCCAGCATTGATGTGGATGATGACTTTGTCAGGATTTCCATTAGGAATCGAATTGACAGCTTCCTGCACAGATCTGAAATGCCCCTGGGATGAATTTAAGTCAACCACTACATGCCGACTTCTCTTAGAGGAGGAGGATCTGCTCCTACTCTGCTGCTGCAACAGCTGCAAGCCACGGTAATCAGCTGCTGGACTAGGAACTGCCTGCTGCAAATCATCAACAGACTGACCAACAACCACATTTGAAGCTTGATCTGGGAGCCTCCAGCTACTACTCCCCCTATTGCACTCCACACACCTCATCACAATCATCTGCCATGAATCCATGACCAGAAGGCTGAAAACTACTACAACCATGATCTGTATTCTTTGATGCCAAACTGTACATCTCATCGATCCTTTGCAACAACAAGAATGCCATTGCCTGAATTCCATGGCAAGTATAATACAAATTCCTAGAACACCAGTGTACACACAAACATTTAACATGTAATGAGTGAATTGCACTCTAATCACCACCCACAACAGGGCACTGCTAGCTGATTTCTTTGAGCTGAAAGTTTCTGATCAATTGAATTGTCAGAGGCTGCAAACTAATGAATTGCACACTTTGATCACCAACCCAACAAAGTAGCCAATCTCTTCTTCTTCTTGCTGCTGCAACTGATCTCAAATTCTGCCAAAACAATAAATGAATTGCAACTCTAAATCACCAACGCCACTACATGCATTGGGAGCTAATTTCCTGCTAAATTCTGTCAAAACAAACTAACAAATCAATTGCATATAATGAATGAAATAGAGTGCGAGATTGCTGATCTGCCAAATTCTTTTTCCCTGTAAGCACCCTAAAAGCAAATAAGAAAGTTCATTCACAGATGGCTACTACTTATTAATGTGTACAGCAATAGTAACATTACAAAACTCCACATTTTATCCCAAATTACTTGCCCCGAGTCCTACTCTTTAACCAAGCCCTTATGTGAACATCACTATTCATGTCATGGAAGATCTAAATCAACCCTATCTTGCAAGTCTCCATAGTTTAAAAAACTTTCACCTCATGAGTTTTTAGAGGGTGTTTTGTGATGATGTAAGTTGTAACAACTTGTCAGATCCCACAGATTCATCTATCTTCCACATTGATTCTTCATTTTTACAACTTGAAATCAATTCACATGCTTACTTACAACTTCAAATTCATTCCTCATTCCCTTTCGAATTACCACAGCTCTGACTGTTTGACTACTAATTACTTCATGCTGTTCAGAACATTGCTTTGGACAGATCTTGTTTCACATCCCTCACTCTCTCTCTCTCTCTCTCTCTCTCTCTCTCTCTACATGTGATAGAAATCATCTACATTGCTTCTGTTTTTCTTGCAAGACCATGATTAAGAAATGATTCAGTAGCTGCTCATCATATCTCCTGGGAGCAGCAGATCTCCATGCCTTTTTCGTGTGTAGTAAGACCATGACACAAAAAAATCATGGATCCAGGAAATCCATCTGGTAGCTGCTCAGCATTTTAACACAAAAACTGCATGAGAAATCATAACAAGAATCACTCCTAAGCCCCCTTCCAAGTTTTGATCAAATTGTATAGGAGATCCATTGCAATTCATGAATGTCCCCAAATTGAGTTTTATGGCCCTAATGGGGCTCTGAATCTGTGTTTGCTGTGCCCTCAATTCAGCCCTATTTTTGTGGTTCGGATTGTGATTGAATTTGTGTTTGGTGGGTTGGATGGAATGGGTGGGTGGGTGGGTGGGTGGGTGGGAAGGGAGTTAAAATTGACTCTGTTACTCATAGTGGCCTGAACAAGACTCTCAAGTGTACCACTTTGGATGGATGATGGATGATGTGAGGGCAATAAGAAGTGTTGAATATAAGCTTTCTCCAACCTCATTCATTTGTTGTGTTCAAATTCTTCAGCGATTCGATTTTAGGGTTTTCTTTGACCAAAGCTCTTCTTTTGTTTGCCCCAAGGATGAAGGAGGGAAACATCCACAACACAATCCAAATGGAAGGCTCCAGCTGGTGGTGGTATGGTGGGTGTTGTTTGACCCCACCCATCATATTAACCTTCTTACAACCCCATATACCCTTGCTCTAGCTACTCACAAAGTAACTGCTGAGTAGCATACCTACTCCTTTACAAGGGTACATGAAGTTCCCATATGGTACACAACAACAAACTGATGTTGTCACTTGGTTTGCTATTTTCATATCTGAAAATTTGAAAGACATTTACTCAATTCATAAGTAATGGATGTAGAATTATTGTCTCATTTCATTGGTACATTGGTATGTACACTTTTTACTCCAATATGGGTACCCCATACGCAAGATGGGAGGAAGTGACATGTTGAAGTCACATTCCATCACTTTGAGAGATGAATTTTCTTGGGTATGAAACCTTGTAAATTACTTAGACCCATCCAAATAAATAAATCATCGGCCGATTCAAGTTGGTCCAAGCGTTTGGAAGGTGGAGATTGAACGCTTGGCAAAATCAACAGCACAAAAGGAATCAATATAAATTAATGGAGGGACACGATATACTCTAATATCACCTCCTTGAACAATGGACTTGATCTTTCACACCAAAACCAACTCAAGAGAGTATAACAATGTCATGAATCTTAGTAGTTTGTCACTAGGAAAGTAGTTAGCTTGAAAACTTATTGACTTCTCAATTTGATTATATGGGTCTGGTTGTAAAACCATAAAAAGACATCCACGAGAAGGGAATGAGTTCGATACATTGGTACCCACTGAGTCTCCTTTTTCTTTGTGCTCTTGTAGGCACCATTTGTATGGCATCATCATACAAAATTATTTGGGCTTCTTGCAACATCACACTAGCAATGACAATCAATTGACATAAGGTCAGAATACTAATACATTTATGAAAAATACTAGTGATTTTGAAAAATATTATTTTACAGGACATTGGTAATCCATAATCATATAAAATTGTCCATGAAATCATTGTCACTTTCATTAGTTTTAGAACATGAAATTCAATATTCGCCTATTGAAAACATTAATCTTTTCAACACCTTGGTATCCCTCATCCTACTTGGCACCCTTGACATCATTTCTGGCACCCCTCATTGCCCCAAAGATTTTTTAAATTGCCTTTCCATCATCCCCAATGTCCTTCCTAGAGTGCTTCCTCCCCCACCTCCCCCGGGGGGCCCTCTTCCTCTTCAATGAAAATAAAATTTGATTCATTTTCATTATTTTTAAACATGTGTATTTATTCTTTCGTTTAATCTTACATGTAAATATACAAAACTTCATGATTAGAAACCCAACTTTCTTAACATATAGGTGGTAAATATTACACACACATTGTTAGATTACCATTCAACTAAGTCTATTTGGCAAGGCAAACATTTGGATAAGCATGATAGGTTGACATGTGTTGGACCTTGGATTTAAATGTCTTTTTAAACTAGATTTTATAAATAACATAATTTTAAATAAATAAAAATAAATTTAAAAGAAATTTGTGTGATTTTCCACACATTATAAGTTTTACATGAACCATTAGCCATAGTCTATAAACATATTTTAATATAATGAATTGGGATGCTTGTGATGTAATGTGTGTGGGGTGCTAAACACACATTTCAAATTTGAATGATGAAAAAAAAAAGGTGAAGTCATTTTAGATTTACATTAATTAACATGTTTTTATCTTGCTTTTCATAAAGAATTTGAGAGGGGGGAGGGGGGTTCCACTAATTTTTAAAGAAAAATTGAATAAATATTTTTTTCTATTGATTTTAAAATAGGAAAAAAAAATTATTTTATTTTATTTTTGCCTATTCCAAAACATAGGATCATTAGAAGGGGCAAAATAAAATGTCCACCCCCAAGTCATGTGTGGAAGTGATATTAAAACATTGTAAGATTCCACTTCTCACTATAATGAATGAATTTGATGTTTATTTTGATTGAATGATAATGTTTAAATTTTTTTTCAACATGACATTCATTAAATTTCATATTAATATATGTACATTTTATTATAATTTTCCACCCAATTCCATCATCAAGATATGATGGAAAATAAGGGTCACCTATTAGTGCCCCACATGTTTAATGAGTATCCATAAAAATGATAATAATGTGAAAGATGTTATTGTTTTTTTTTTTACGTACAACATTGCATACATATGTCTCTTCCATCTTGTGATGATGTGCATTGCATGTCACAATTGGAAAAAGTATTGTTTTGGTAAGGAAATTTACAACCTTTTTTTAAATAAATTATTTTGTTTATCATCATGGGAAATGTTGATTTTATCAAAGATTTCATGAAGGTTATCATCATTTTAAGAATAATTAATTTTTCAATGATCACATTGTATTTCAAAACTCCAATGCAATAGGTTTGTTTCTTTTAATTGAATATAACATTAAGAATCTAATAGCACATGTGGGGTGCAATCACACTAACAAGAGCCACAACAAGTATAACATGTGCTTAATGTTTCATGTTTAAAAGTGATAATTTAGTTTGGTGTTGAAAATGTAATTTTTTTATAAATAATAAGGTTCATAAAATATCATTGGAACATGTGAATTAATTTGAAAAATATTCGATGAAAAAAAAACTCTCAAAATCACTATTTAAACATTGTAATGCGTGATTTTTAACACCAAACGAACTAATAAATAGATTTCAAAACTTCTAAAAATTACATATATTTTGAAATATTTTACATAAACCTTGACATAATAATATTTTTTAAAAATTTAAATTTTGAAAATTTTCTTGAAGACTTTTTTTTAAATATTTTATAAAAAATCCCCCATAAGCAATCCAAAAATAGGTATGTGTGACTCATGGTATCCTGCTTGCACCCTATGACCAATGGTTGATTGAAAAAAATAACATTGAATAAAAGAATAATAGGTATATTTTGTAATTGAAAAGGTTGAACGAATGAAATAATAGTAAATAAGATTGGATGGAAGATCACAAAATCAATAGCCCAAGTGACAATGTGATTTTAGAATAATTGAATGAAGCAAGACATGATAAAATTACACATAAGCTTGCAAAGTTGATAGATAATTGACAATGTTGTTGATTGAATGAAGAAATGCATAAAACAAGGTTGGATAAAAACATACAAAATTAATAATTCAAGTGACAATGCACTCCATTGAATGAGAAGCAATTATACATGTGATGACTTGTTTGATTGAATGAAGCAATATATGACAAGGTTAAGATGTGATTGCTTGAATGAAATAATACGTGATTGAATTATATGAAAACTTGAAATTGATATTTCAATTGACAATGTGATTAATTGAATGAAGCAATACATGACAAAGTGAAGGTGCAACTACTTGAATTTTTAAAAACACAATATGATTTGCACTATGATTATATTAAAATGAAATAACATATGTCATGAATGTGCATGGTCACATAAATACAATATTATTATTATTTTCGGTGTTTGCACCAAATACTCATAAATCAATTTTAGTTTTTCTCACATGATAGGTTTTGCGAACCTTAATCCCAACTTGCATCACAAATATCCAAGCAACCTTTCATATGATATGTAAAATGAAATCTTTCCAACTTTAGGCAAGCATGGTGTCATTTGATTAATATGGAAACATGTTGGGCAATATCAAAAGAATTAAAACAATTTTCTCTTGCCAAATTTCTTGAATGCAACTAGTAAATAGTCAAAATCATCCTATATAGTAAAGGAAGGTTGAAGCCTCCCTTAACTCCGCTCACGGACGGACAGTGGCCACCGACAGTGGGACTTCCCACTGTCCGTTTTTTCGACCGCCCTCGTGAGCTCCCGCGTGGACACAGACAGGGGAAGTCCCACTGTTCACGAACGGGCAGTGGCTACGGAAAGTAGCTAAATATAAGTCGAAGGGTGGGACAATGTGTCATCCGTCCCGTCATCCAGCCATATGGATGAAATCCGTCTATATACAGCAAAACCGCTCGAATCGTCATCCGTCCCGTCATCCAGCCGGATCGATGAAATTCGTCTATTTACAGCAACAAGAGCCGCAGTAGCAATTACAGTAAAGGAAGAAAGTTCCTTCCCCTGTCTCTGGACGGGCAGTAGTTAAAGGACAGGAAGAAAGTAACTTCCCCTGACTCCGGACGGGGTAAAGAACCGGAGTGGAAAATGGGAAGGACGGGGGGGGGATCGACAGGGTAAAGAAGAACCGAAATGGAAAATGGGATATAACACACCTGTGCATTATGCACGGGGCCCACACTAGTTACATATAGTAAAGGAACGATGAAGCCTCCCTTAACTCTGCTCGGTACGGACGAAGGAAGCCTTCCCCTGACTCCGCTCGGTACGGACAGTGGGAGAGAGAGAGAGACAGGATTTATGGGAAAGACGGGGACGGACAGTCGCCTTTAGAAAGCCAACATTATA
>Ga0116227_10007313_pt1 | contig 21677 bp, 21 predicted proteins | sample S1TSphgellanicum_FD_89693 | JGI IMG/M metagenome (GOLD analysis project Ga0116227, IMG submission 89693) | Host-associated microbial communities from peat moss isolated from Minnesota, USA - S1T2_Fb - Sphagnum magellanicum MG | ecosystem: Host-associated > Plants > Peat moss > Unclassified...
CCATCAATTCCATTTAACTATGGTTTGAGTATATATGGGAGTCTTAAGACCATCCAAGTGAAGGAAAAAAAAAAGCCAGGCACGGGCGGATTGTGTCCGACCGTCACGGGTACCCACTAGTAATAATAATAACAACAACAACATGGGTTTTTTTTTTTAAATAATAATTTTAATATCGTAAAATTGGTCGAATTTTCACTAAAAACAGAAAGTTTTCCAAAATGATCCCATTTTTTTGGGTCATGAAAAATGACAAATTTTGTCAGCACAAACAGAATAATGATAATAATAATACTAAGTGGGATGTAACTTGTAAGAAAAGGAATAATAACAAAGATAGTATTAATAATAGACATTTGTGAATGCAAAAAAAAATTGAAGTAAATTGCGTTTTCTCTTCAAGATGCTTTGTCCATGCAAAAGTCAACTTGTAGATTTTATTTGATTTGATTTTTCCTTGTATTTTATTCTAGGCTGTTGAGTTCGTTTTACTCCAAAAATGGGGGGAGCCACATCGGTTCCTCAAAGTGTGGGAATTTTCAACCCACTAGGAGGGATTGGCCCCTTTGGGGACAAAAGTCAGAATTTAGGAGAATTTTATTTTATTTTATTTTTTTGTGATGCAAAAGGAATAAGAGATTGGAAAGTAATATTGTAGTACCTTTCGGCCATAAATAAAATAATAATAATAAAATTTGAAATTTCATAAACTTTACTAACTATCTTATCCAAATTTTTTTTTAATTTAATTTTAAAGTTTCAAAATTTATGGATCACTATGTTCATTTGTCCATGAGTATCTCTGATTTTAACTATCACATGTGAATTTCAAAATAACAAATACTTACTCGAAATCATCAGTATCTGCTTTAAATCATCATAATTGATTGACTCATTTTGTGAGGGTCTAATTTATCAGCATTTAAATTATTTATTTATCAATAAATATATAAGTACATAAATATTTATTTACAATAATATGTTGAATTATTTATTTATCAATATATATAGAATTATATAAATATTTATTTGCAATAATATGTTGAATTTTTTTTTAAAAAAATTTAATCATATTTAAATTTTTTAAAAATTTACGATTGTGGGGTCGAACTGAAAAAATGAAAAATAAATAAATATTCGCCGAAACTATTTTGAAATGGTAAAGATGCTGCAGTTGTACGGGTTTGAAGTTTTTTTAGCAAATAGGTTTCAGACTAACTTTGCATGGTAGGTACCAAACTACATTGTACCTTTCTGTGGTACCTTGTGTACTAGAGAACAGGCCTAGTTGCGTGACCCCAGTTATCATCAGTGTTTTCTTTTTTCACGTTTGTGAGTTAGGTGGGCTCGCCATTATTCTACAAGAGGGCCTAGGCAAATTTGGCTAAAGCCGAGAGATGGAATTCCAAATTTTCCGCCCCCCCCAAAAAAAAAACACTATTTTTCACATGCTGGAAAGGGAATAAAGTGCCTTATTTTCTCAAATATTTCCTGATGATGTATTGATGATGTCGAATTATTCTAATTCAGATATTGCCTGAATTTTGGTCATTGTGTGCACTCAGCCTACTAGCTTCGTGATAGATAATACCTCCAATCCTGGAAATGGGTTTTGGATAGATGCTTAAGACATCATCTACTTGACATGCCATGATGTGAGGTTCGGAATCATCTGCAGAATGATGTGAATTATTGAAATATCTTTCTCATTGTGTAGGACACTAGTGTGCACTGTGCAGTTTTTAATTTTTTTTTTTTAAAGTTTAATTTTTTAATTTTTTTAATTTATTTTATTTTTATTTTTAGGTTGGGGAGGGGGAATTTTTCTCTACATTTTTGTGAAAGAAAATTGAGAAAAACTTGAAAAACCAAGTTTTTCAATGTTACATTGTGTTTTTCCACCAACAATTCACCAAGCAGTTTCCTACAAGCACAACACAAATTATTCTGACCAAGCAGATCCAAAACTTGGGCATATTCAACTTTGCACACACCACACCTTTTTTTTCCCATCTTGTTGACCAAGGATCGTTTTCCAATTTTTCATATAGAAAATTTAGTGAAATTTTCCCCCAAAAAATCAAAATAAAGTCAAATTTACACTAGAAATTTAAACCCAAAAATCCAAAATTTTCCCAAGTTTTTGGTTCAAACAAGCAAAGTTTGTTTTAAATAAAAAAAACAATGTTGACCACAAAGCCTCCATTGGTGTTCATAAGTTCAAGGAGAAATATAAGTATTTTTATAGAGTTTTTCAGGCTTCCTATGGAAATGTTGGGCACCATGAGCAAGATTTTCCCGAGGGCTTCATGTCGGTTTGGAAACCAAAACCAAAAAGTTCTTAAAACTTGTCACCCATCTATCTATGAAGGAAGGTAGTTTGTTTTTTTCTGTTTTGTAGTTATGAGATCCACCAAATCGGGAAACTTCAGATGGTGTTCTTGGTGTCTTCGGAAAGCTTTTGATGAGGAGGGGTGCATGGTTCCATGACATTTGGACTTGTGGTGCAAAAGCTCTTGAATATTGAATGATTTTTTCACTGAAAACTAAAGTAATTCATAGCTGAAAATTTCAGAGGAATTGGAATGTGCCTTTGGTGTTATTGGAGAGATCTTGATGAGCAGGATTTAATGGAATTTATTTGGATTCAGAATGTGGGAGATATTGATTTTTATGTGATTTCTGCCGCTGAAAATTCAAATAAATTTCAAAAAATCAGGTTTTGAAAGGAAAAATCAATTGAGGATGTGCTAACACTTGAATGTCTACCATTCAATTCAAGTAGAAGGAATTGTGATGTGCCTTTGCTCTTGTTGGAAAGATCTTGCAATGGGATATAAGTATACCTTGCAAAATAATGTCATATGTTTTGTTCACCCTACATAATAACGAGTCACACTCGGGCCAATGGCACAGGCCACACGAGTTAGAGTTATCTGTAAAGTCTCTCTGGCCCAGCCCTCTTTTGCTGGCTATATATAGCTATATAGCCAGAAAGCTATGTCACAAATTAAAAGTGCTAAAATCAAGAGCTTTTCGAGATTTCTCAAAGACAGAATTCAACCAAATTTTAAGTGAATTTGTCAGATTTCTACACTTGATTCAAGTATATTTCTGGCTACATACTTGATGTTGTGACAATCTAATCTTTCAAGTACTGTGAGTTGATACCCCATTTCACGCACATTCTCATTACACACTTGAGGACACAACAGGAATTTGAAGGGCAAATTAGGGTCATGTCGTTCTCTTTCATCCAAGCCTTGGGTTTGTTAGAGTTATCCGTAAAGTCACCTGTCTTTGGGTCTCCTTTCACCCTTTATCCCCTCTTTCAGTGGTATCCGCAAAGTAAGGAAATTTTATTAAATCTCAAAATGAAATGGTAAAACTTGGCATTTAATGCACAAGGTTTGAGAGTAATTATAGTAGTTGCACACGTCAGAGCATTGAAAATATATGCAGGAGCAGTGGAGGCGCTCGGGAAAAGGGAAAGATAGGATGAAACTCAGTTTACCACCAAAATTGATGGTTTTCTGAGTTTCAACCCCCTTTGAATGCTAATGTACTTTTTTTGCAGGTTTTATTTTAATCTCACTCGTGTATGACCAAACTCAGGGTTCTGGTGCTGTGTTTTCATTACTTTATGGATAACTCTAGCCTACTATTCGTATTTTTCTCCCACATTGGAAAATTCTTAGTTTCTCCATTATAACCTAGAGATAACCTAGGTGTGAGAGTTTACTTAAGTTTACTTCAAATTTGCAAGGTGTTTTGAAAAATGAACCACCCACCTCATCAGGCATTTCATTTTTTGAAATACTTAACAAAGAGCAGAAGAAAAAAGTCGCTCTACAATGCGCTCTTCTGATTACACTAGAAAACTTGAAGCAAGTCTTCAGCACAAGTTTTCACTAGCAATTTTATTAATGTATATGTGAAACGTACATTGTATATAATGCAAACAATACATGAAAACCCAATTTGCATAATAAAGTTATCTTGCAAAGACAATAGACTCAATAGTAGAACCTTGGGTTTCACTGAAATTGAATATCAGAATCAAAATGCAGGATGGGAATGTGTCAAAAGAAAATAACAAATGAGGAACTCAAATTCTCACCTCCACCTAACATGATTGGAGTTTCCTCTTGTCTTTGTGTTTTGTTTTTCTGTTTTCGTGTCTACTGAGGGGCTACCTATGTCATGGGATCCCTAGGTGGAACTTAGAAGATTACATAGTGTCTACATAAGGAGTTAGCTAGAGAAATATTAAATTAAAGGATACCTAGGGATTACAAAAGGTCTACCTCAAAGGTTACCTAGGGACTACTTAGGTTATGGGATGCTAAAGAACTAATTACAGGGCTATCATAGAATCTACCTTAGGACTATCTAAGGAAACACCTAAAGGTTTACCTAGGTTATGGGATACTATTTAAAGAGTTACATTGAACCTACTTAGAGATTGCCTAATTGCTATGAAAAGTTACATAAGGCCTACCAAGGGATTACTTAGGAGGGTACATAGAGCTTACCTATAAGACTAGCTAGGGATTTTTTAAGTTAAGGGATACTTAGCATATTAAGGAGCTATCTAAAACTACCTCATAGGACAAAGGCGGCTACAAAGGGCACCTCCTAAAGACTACCTAAGGTTATTTAAGGTTGACTCATAGCCCCTATGTAACCTCCTATGTAGGCATTTGTTAATATTTAACTTAAATATTTCATAGCCAAAATATGCCCCTAGGTGGCCTGTAGGTAGTTCCTAAGTAGCCCTAGTACTTACTTAGCTAACCTCCTTAAATAACACCTAAGTATCCCCTAACCTAGGAAAAAAAATTATAGCTTCCTAGTTAGGCCTCATGTAATCTATAAAATAGCCCCTAGATATTTCGTAACTTAGGTAGGCCTTTTGGTAGTCCCTAAGTAGTCCTTAGGTAGGTCCAATATAAGCTTTTCATTGCCCTTGTCCTACATAAGTAAGTAGGTAGCCCATAAGTAGATAAGTAAATAAGTAGCCCATAGTTAGATAGGGAGGTAGATAGGCCCTACCCTCGTTAACGCCCTACCTAAGTAGTCTCTTAATCTATTGAATTATAGTCTAGTTTCTATATAAAAAATAAGATGATACTTTTGAGGATTTATCTCGTGTTGAGAAGTGATTCTCACTTCAGTGAGCTTTATGACAGCTCCAAAAAAAATTAAAAAATGAGAGAGTACCCTGAGGACCCATGCCAGACTCAAAGTAAGATTGCTTTAAGAATAAACTTTAATGTATATCTGAAATGTGGTTTATTTTATGTTCAGGCAGGCAACATAAGCCCAAAAGCAGTCTTACTTGCATGGGTATTGCATGTATGGGAATCCTAGCTCTATTCACCCTTTTGTGCAAAGGGTCCCATTAGGTTTCTGTCTTCAACATGTGAATTATGTTAGGGTAAAATCCTAGGATGGGCATATTCTCAAAATAAGGGGCCTAGGACAAGGTGATAGCCAAGTCTAGCCTCACATTTTGGGAATGTCCCACACCCATGCGGCTTTACCTATCATAAAGCAAGATGCAAAATTTATCATGAATCAAACCTAATGTAGATCACTAGGCATAGGAGTGGGAGAGATATTATGCATCTTCAATAGTGGGAGGGAAATTATGCTGACTTATATAGGTGTAAGAATTGTCCCACTATTGTTGAGGAGTAGGCATAATATCCCTCCCATTTTCTAGAAGGGAAATTGATGGTTGTAAGTTGCCCTCCAAATATACTTACAGGTTTTCTCCGAGTGTAATGTCCCCCTAAAATTACACATGCCTAAAGTTGTTAATGCAGTGAGCACAAGGATGAATCTCAACTGAGTTTATACCTGGTTTCACCTTGGTAACCCATTCTGTAAGAAGTAAGTCGTACATATAGGTAGATACATAAGAAGATCGTGATTACGAAGAAGAACATTGGGTTATAGATAGGTAAGGCCTGTTTTACTACCTTCTGACTAACCCCTGGATTGTCTGTAGGTAGGTGGTAAAAGAAGGAACCAACCTAACCACCATGGTTAGCTAACCACTTATCAGCCATCCTTCCTGGTGTGCTGGTGGGTGCTGGTTCACTGTGGCCCCAAGGACGGGTTCTTTCACATTCCTGGATATGTGAACCCATATACGTATGTTGCACTTGTTATGTGCATATGGGTCTTAATTAAGCTTATATGCACATATACATATTGTGAAATCTAATCATTTCAACTTTGTTGTGTGAAGGGACCACAATGTAGTTCTTATGGTGCATTCACACTTGATGTTAAGTCAATGTTAAATGAAAATCTAGGTGGCATCCTAGGTGGCACCCGTTGTTAAATGGGCAATAACTTAATGTTAAGTGAATGTTAGTGTAACATAAAATTTTCATGTTAAGTAGGTTTAAGTCCTAAATGACTAGCATGGTGTTAGGGGATTCAACCCTAGAGTCCCTAACACCAAGTGTGAATGCAACTTTGTGCACATGTGTCCGCAAGGTCAGAAGGCCGTCCACACATGTGAAAACACCTTCTCAAGTGTTTGGTTGCTTGCTGCTTTGCCACAAGTTATCATCCTTTTGCCAATCCATAAAAATGTGCACCTCTTGTTTTGTGTTCTTCTCCTTTGACTGGCAGCCACCTCAATGTTAATCATTTCTAATTTCTTCCACACAAGCAGTAGCTTGATTTGTTGGATTCCACTTCTTTCAGTTCTTTGGGTTTGTGTTTAGAAAGTTACTACTTTAGATGGCTATGAAACCTAGCATCACATTTAAGAACTAAGCTTTTCACCGAAATAGGATTTCTGCCCCTCATCCAATAATTCCAAGGCTTTCACCCAGTGTTTTTCTTTCAACAAATTTTGTCATTTTTAATTTTTTCAAGTGTAAATTTTGACTAATTTTGCTAATCTTTTCTGAAACTTCACCAAATTTTCAAAAGCATAAAATTGGAAAAAAAAACAGAGCTTGGGCTGGATAATGAAGCAAGCCAGAGTGAGCCAGTAGTCACTAGTGCACCATGAAGGATGGATGGTGGATTTAGACCAGTGTTGGCTGGATGTATTTGAGTGTTGGTTATCAACAAGCATAGTGCCTCAGTTATGAACAATGCATATCCGGATTTTCCCCATCTCCAATATTTTGAGGTATAAGTAAGTGGCAGATGTAGGTTTAGATGATATCCTTATATTTATACTTACTTGCACATATATGTTTGTTCGTTACGCATATCCAGTTTACCATTATTTTATGAGATCCTAGACATGTTTAACTATGTTATATGTTGTTTAATATCTTGTGTTTAAAAGGTCTAGATAAGCATATGTATATGCATACGCTTGTGTAGGGTTTGTTTAGGGTTTCCAAGGTTTCTTCTAACTTTTTTCTCCTATTGTTTTATTGTTTTTCTATCACATCAAAGCTTTGCCATTTAAAGGATTTTGACCCACTCCAGCACCCAAGTGCTAAAGCACTCAAATGCACAAAGGTTTTTCATGTAAGAGGTATGCTTATACAAATTTTTTTCCAAGAAGTTTGTTGTTTATTATAGGTCAGAGGTTAGAACAACAAGATCATAAGGTTGAATAACAAGCTCAATGACACATCAGGACAAGTTGTTCTAATTCATTGGAGTGCATTTCTTTATACAACTCATCAAAGTGAACTTTCCACAACCTGTCAAAATTAACTTCTCCATAGCTCATGGATATTGGCTTTTCGACAACTTGTCAAAGTGAGTTTTTTTACAACTTGTAGCTTGCAATTTGGTTACAACATGTGCATTGGTTGTGATTGCAACAACTTGATTGTAATAATTTGGTTGTAGTTTTGACTAATTAAGGTTTAAAGATTTTGTGTAAGTTGGAGTTCTATTGTAGGATGAAGTTTGGTTGCAGCTTACAACTTGGTTGTAGCTTGCAACTTGGTTGCAACTTTTAATTTGGTCATAGCTTGCACTAATTAAAGTTTAAAGATTTTTTGTAAATCAAAATTTTATTACAAGACAAAGTTTGGTTGTAACTTACAACTTGGTTGCATCTTGCAACTTGGTTGCAACTTTTAGTTTAGTTGTAGCTTGCATTGATTAAAGTTTAAAGATTTTTTGCAAATCAAAAATCTATTGCAAATTGAAGTTTGGCTACAACTTGTAACTTAGTTGCAACAATTTAATTGCAACTTGGTTGGAGCTCGGTTGGAGCTTAGTTGTAGCAGTTTGGTTATAGCTTGTAAGTTGCTTACAACTTATATTTTGGTTATAGCTTGCACTAACTAAGGTTTAAAGATTTTGCAACAGTCTGGTTGCAGTTTGTAACTTGCTTGTAACTTGTATTTTGGTTGTAGCTTACACTAACTAAGGTTTAAAAATTTTGTTGGAGATCGGAGCTTTGTTGTGAATTAAAGCTTGGTTGCAGCATTTGGTTACAGCTTGCATTCACTACTAGGTTTAAAGGTTTGGCAAGCAACTTGGTTGTAGTAGTTTTGTTTTAACTTGCATTGACAGATTCAGTTTACATATTTTGTTGCAATTAGAACTTTGTTGCAACTCCATAAAAATTTGATGTAATGTTGGGAACTGAATTATTTACACTATGTATTGTGTGCCATGCATATAGGAAAGGAAATTGTTGTTGTTGAGAGTGTTGGTGGCATTGATGGACCACTTGCATGTGAAGATGTGGTCACAAACAATTTAGATATGGAAAGTGTGCGGCCAACACCTAGCAATTCATTGGAAAATGAGGTATTACAACTTGCAACAATACAAGCTCCAACTACATTTTGAAAACCACACCATTGAAGTTCAATTTGCTAGGGATTATTTGTTGTAAATGATGATTTGCCCATGGATCTTGAAAATCCACAAATGCTATGATGTATTATTTGTAGATCAAAGAAAACATCAAGTATTGTTTTGTCCCAAAGTTTTGTTTAGAAGAAAGGTTTAATTAAATATAATAAGATCAATGGAATTTCTCCGTGAAGACTCATGTTCATATTGTGCATCCCAGGTTGTTTGTGTTAAGAAAAGCATAGCTTGTAGAAAAGGTAACAATTGTTAATGAAAATCATACTCAACAAAGAGGGAAGAAAAGGATTGGGCCTTCTAGTTTTGCACATCACCACTTAGTTTGGGTCCACAAATCCATACAAAAAGAATGATGAAGCACAATAAATGTTTATTGAGGATCTAGTACTCTACATTTGTAAGGGATATTAGGCGCTTTCCATTATAGAAAATATATGGTTAATAAACTTAGTTTTATGCCAATGTCCTCGAGTTTCATTTCTTTCCTAGATTGTGCTTGTGGATTCAAATGTGCTTCTTGCAATGGTAAATTTTTTTTTAACTTGCATGTACTTCGAAACCTTGCATCTATAGCCATTGTTTCTACAAGTTTTGATCTTTGGATGTCTAGGGGTGGTGTGGACAATTTTTCACTTGTGATAAATTTTTAAAATGAATCTTGGACCCCTTTGCATGTTACTATGGGCTTATTTAAAGTGAATGAAACAAGTGGGTAGAGTATGGCTATACAACTTGAATCACTACTTTCAAAGTTCAAGTTGGTGCATCGTGTGATTGCATTTGTGAAAGATGAGGGCAACAATTTGACATCCATGGCATCTACATTATGTTCCATCATTGATTATCAACCTCTAAGGCTTTTCAATGTTTATGAAGGTATTTGTTTTGGGCATGTGATGTATAAAGCATGTCAATAGGCTACTAATGGTAACAAAGTTTCTAAGGGTTTGGTGCAAGTGAGTGTGAAGGATGTACAAGCTACTTTACAAAAGACAATTACATTATGGACAAAGAAATCCAAGAAAGGGAAATAGGAATGGGAGAAGGCTTGTATTGAATGTGGGATGCCACCTCAAAAGCTTAAGACCGTAATCAAAACCAAATTTGCATCCAAAGTCATCATGTTTGAAAAAACTTTGAAATTCAAGCAAATAATCATCACATGTTATGGAAGGCAGAAGATTGTCATTTTATAACAAAGAGTTCCAAAACCCCAAGTGTGGGCCAATGTAGAGGTAGTCACATCATGCTTAAACCCTATGGTCACGGCTTGTGTTACGAATTAGTCTTGTGGTCGCTGGCTTGATGCTTTAATTATTGCCATTACCTTAACTATCAAACTACAAGTTGAACTGGTTGAAATGGTGCAAGTTTAAGATGGGATAGAAGTTTTGGATCAATTTGATCTTGACCTCATCTCCTTCCAAAGAAAGATGCAAAAAGAAGTTGTGAAGGTTCTTAAACCTTTCCTCCAATTTCTAAATTTGTTTTATGTTGACCAGGTTCATAACATGCTTGCTATTATGTTAGATCCTCAATTCAAATCATTACGAGTTATGGAAAATTTGGTGGGAAGTGGGGATGCAATTTGACTTGTTTCTGAGTATGATTTGAAAGTTGTAATCCTCTTTTTCATGACCTAGTTTGAAACCCTAAACCCTATTTTTTATGCATGCACTTCTTTTGGTCATGGTGATGAACTTAAAGATGAAGGTAACACCTTTGGGGTTGGGGTATCTTTTGAGGAGTCTTCTCAAGCACTTGTCATTGGAGAGTTATCTTTGTTTAGGAGATTATCCATACCTCCTACTACATGTGAAGATCCTCTTACTTGGTGGTGCTACCATGAAAAAAAATTTCCAAATGTGGCATTTATGGCCAAACATATTCTTGGCATCCTATGGTCACAAATTGAAACAAAAAGAATATTTAATCTTGTTAGAGTATTAATAGCTTTGTGGAGATGCCACTTACAAGTGGAAAACTTGGATAGGATCATGACAATTGTTAAAAATTGGCTTGACGATCCGCGGGTTAATTGTATGCCAAGTAAGACCATGAAAGATTACTTGAAGTCTTTGGTTGATGACAATTATGAGTTGATTGAAAAAGTAGAGTATTTTGGAGATTTAAATGTTGATGATGATTAACACAGGTAATCAACTTTCTGATTTTTTCTTGTTTCTCTTTTTTTAGCAAAAAAAATAAAAATTGTTGTTCTTTTCATTCTACTATCATTAACATTTCCAAGTATTTGCAACAAGTTTTCTCACTAGAAAGCTTGGAAAGAACTTGACTTGGAGAAAGTCAATTTACAAAAGTTGGATATTATGGGATGGCAAACTACTGGGTTTCTATATGAGTTTTTGCATGGGATTATTGGGGTGTTAGTGGGCTAGGCAACTTGCGCTACAATGGGCAAAGTTCTTTTGAGAATAGGGGTTCAATTCCCTTGAAAGTTACTACCAATTTATAGTTTAGGAATGTGCTTTAGGTGAGTGGGAAAAAAATGTGATCATATTGATTTTGTATATGCATAACTTCTATATGTATCCATAGTGAAACTCATATCCACGAAAGGATCTAAATTAAACCTAAATCCATATCAAATAGATTTTCAATATGCATAACCTTTGTATGTATCTGTAGTTTGTTTGAATTTTATAACCGGCAAATTCATATCCGCCTCTACAAATAAATTGCTGAAATTTTTCAATGCATATCCGTCTATTATATTTTTTACACAAAATGCCTTAATTGATATCGTGAAATTAACCCTGAAATGTGGTATCCAGCCAACACTGGTTTAGACCAAAAAGCTTTTTTTCATCACATTCCAGTTTGTTAGCTAACCATGGTGGCTAGCTTAGTTTTTAGCTCTTATTACCTACCTACTAACAACCCATTAGCCCTTACCTATGTACTACCTAACCATCTAAATGCATCTCATTACTAGTAACCAACTATTATGCTTCCTACCTACCTACCTGCGTACATGACATATCCTGTAATGGAAAGGTTGCCAAGGGGAAATGCGACAACTCAGTCGGGGTTCATGCACAACTAAGTCATAACAGGCTTTCAATGGCCGATGCACTAGTGAGTATTAGTTGGGGTAAGGGGTTGAGATTGTATCTTCCACCATGCTTTTACAAATGACAGAATCATAACCACCAACTTGACGAGGAATGCAATCAGTTGGTAATGAATATCAATCACCATAGGACCTCTTTCATCTCTAAGTTTAGAAATCTACACCAAGAAGTCATGGTTTCTTTTCTTTAGTGACGATGCTCACTTCTTTTGTTCCCCAGAAAAATCCTGGATAAAGCTTCTAACCTCAAAATTTGACAATTCTGAGAAGGCTGTACAAAAAAGGCCAAAGCCCAAGAAGAAATCAGGATAACCTTATTTGTGATCAGAAACCTCTTGCAAACATGTGTAACCTGCCCCCAAAAGTTTAGCATTGCAATTATTAAGGCTTCAATGACTCCAGAAAATCACTACTTTTGATTGGCTGGAGCACTTAAATAGTCTCTCGTTTTATATTGCCCAATTTTCCATGTTTGTGGGTGGGGATGGATGGGGAATGAATTAACACTCTATATTAGATGTGATAAACATTGATAGATGCCCAAATAGGGAGCACGGGTGGAGATGCTGTTAAGTGTTAACTTGAAATGAAACTTGAACTCAATCGACCTTGGTCTGAATCTGATTATGAAATAAATAAATGGTACACATTCTTCAATTGTCCACAGGAAAATTTGGTGTAGAAAACCCAGTGATCAACTTTGGAACTAGCTATGTTCAGAAGGTATTTGGTTCTGTTAATAACATACGGTTCCAGTTTTTCTAATATCTCAGAATCAGAGAACTACCATTTCCAGCTTTTTTTTGGGGCGGGGAGGGAGGAAAACAAAAAAAAAAACAAGACGACAAAAATGCATCAAAGAACTACTGGTTCCAGTTATTTCAAACCAGTCAATGCACCAATGGTTTTCATGAAAGAACCAGTATTTTTGTAGGCGGAGGATATATTTGATTTGTTCAAAATTTTGAGAACCACAAGTACAGGCCAGAAACTGGTTCTTTGATTTTTGAGAACCACAGCTATGAATCCTAGGAACCACCTTTGTAACGAGCAGCAGTTTGGTGCAATTTCCAATTCCTGCCCAAACACTGCTTTGGACTCTTGCAATCTACATTTATAGGCTTGTTGGATCATAGCTAGTTGGATTCAATTGGTTCACGAGGGTGAAGTCATCTGCAAAACAGACATCCAAATAGACTAGGAACCGACAAAGAATGCCCTCTGTCGGATGGAAGTAAGATATCTTGAAACAGAAAAGGCGCCTTTTCTCAAGAACATGCAGAGAATCTAAACTAGAGGTATCTGTAATTGTGAAAAAGAAATAACCCCCCAACCTTCCCAGTAACTTGCTACAACCTGGTCATCCACATCATCAACATCAGAGACCCCACTTGGGAGTACGTACTCTACATTAAGATTAAGTATCACCAGAATCTACACTTTAAACAGAAAAAACACCCCAATTTAATGTTACAAACTAACCTCAAGGTTGAACTCTGGCAGTGAGAAGTTTTTTCCTCTGCCAAGCAAACCAATCAATATCCGCATTCTTTTCTCTCCTCATTCGGCAACACCATTCTCAGCCTCTGTCACATCTGGGCCAAAAATATCACGGCAATTCTCCCACTTCCCTTCTTTCCTTGCCTCCCAGTAACCACCTATGTACTCAAATGTGTCCTTTCCTTTCTCCTTGCGGAACCACCGTGGTTGCCATCCTGTATCCTGCAGATTTCGAGCCTGTTGACAAACACATCCACACAATTTTGACTTTTCATGAGCCAGTTTCAGATGCACATGCACATGTAGTCTTTACCAAAGAGGTCCTGACTTCAAAGCTGATTCCTTTGCTCTTTAACATGGTCAGAACATGGTGCCTCTTCTCCTCTACGTAGCCTTCCCGGTACCCCCTACATTTGCCAAGACAACACAACCTAACTCTTTCTCCATTGTAAAGGACAACAAGAAACATGAATTATAACTTACCCGCCGCTGCTTTTTCTCTAACCGTAATTTCTCTGCATTTGCATCATCATATTCACCATTCTCCAAATGTCGCTGATCAGGTCGTAGCCTTGCATCTGTTGGTGGCAGCTTCTCCTGTGCAGAGTCACAATTTTACTATCTCATGTATATAATACCCAAAAAAGGAAGTCATTGGATGGCATGACCATCAAAAGCTCCTGTGCCACAACAGAAATTCAGATAGACAAACTTGAATGTGGCTTCAACCAACTTGCAGATCAAGTCCATCACAAAATCACCATTAGGTGCAGGGCATGATAGTTGAAACAATAGTACCTTAAGCCCTGGGGTGAGCTCATTCACTGTTGTAGCAAATGCTGTAAGGCCATAACGTGTTGGGTGTTTAGCAGGACTGGCACACTGCCACAACTGAACTGCCTCAGACATTGGATCATAACTCTTGTGCTTTTCACCAACATCCCCCATCACATAGTACATGGCCTCATCCCACTTTCCAAAAAGTGTTGCTAGTTTCTCACCACTTTTGTCATGCACAAATCCTTGGACCTGCTTGGGACATCACCATTAAAACTCTCAGGTACCTATGAATACTTGATGACATCTGTTACATCTAATGCTTTGTCAAACAAACCATCAGACTGCCGAGAAATCTCCACACAAACACTTTAAAGTGAACTGTTGCATCAGTTCCAAAACAAACATGTGTGGTCATAACCTTGTAAGTGTCAAGCACAAAGTATCAAACCATCACCTCCATCATGGATGGCAGTCACTAGCTGCCTATTACTCCCCGCTGACTTCATCAGCTCCAACAATGGGTATAGACTAGTATACAATATTATGCTCAAAACTTATGGTAAAAATTCTACAAAAATCAGGCCTCCTGAGTCATAATGTTGACTAGCACTCAAGAGCCATAGCTAATCAAGATGGTCAATAGTATCCAAACTCAAGCTGCAATAGCCTTGTGAAGGTGAGCTTCACTTCAGTGTAGCTTGTTCCTGTCCAAGCAAGTATTCAAGCCTTTTCCAAACAAACATGATCATCCTTGATGCTGTATCAGAAAACGGGTTATCATAATCTGTTATCAGATTTCACTCCTTGTATAAAGATTAAAAAAGAAAAGGTTGTTCACACATCTACGTGTGGCTGCTCTCCAAATCTAAAAGCCTGGGATCACATGAGCTCTTTGCTTGAAGTACCTGGTGAGGATTGCGATCAATGATGGATTGCTCCTTGAACTTTAGCCTACATGAGAGCTCCCGGTTACCCTGAATACGCATAGTGCCATAGTGATCCACATAGAGCTTGCCTAGTATCAAGTTGTATATTGATGTTGTCACCTGCCATGCATAATGCCAGAGCTTCAAGATTGTAGAAGATGAACAGACAGGTTGTATGATACTGCTGCAATTCGACAAGTATTTTGTGATGACATGGCTGTCCTCTATTCTGGAACTATGAGATCAAAGAGGATTGTGATAAAAGAATACCTTGGTCCACTGGAACACTTCTCCATCATCAAACTGAAGGGTCAGGGTACCCACAGGGTCAACCTGGATTGAGCGACCCCAAAACTTGCTCTTCAAATTGCTGTCCCCCCAGAACTTCCACCCTTGGCCTTCGCAATGGCAGGCAACAATCATTGGATGATGACTGACCTTCATTATCAGTCAACCCAGGTTAAGCTTAGCATACTTGGCATACAGCCAGCATCCCTTACAATTATTAAAGTCTCCCTCATATTGAAACCAAGCTGGAGATGCTGATCTGCAGCATGTTCTTGCACAGTATCCTAGTCCAACAGTATGAGGTGGGACAAGAGACTAACCTTTTCAGAAAAGAAACGCACACCCATGTCAGGATAATCTGCCTCGTAAGTCTCACCAAGAAGGGGATTGAAAGGTTTACAAGTGCGACCCTCTGTTGAAGAGTAGCCTGACACAGCAAATGCTCCTACATACAAAATCCTCATAAGGCTATTCCCCTGCACACAGACTCTGCAAAACTGAGTACTGGACTGAAGATACTACCATTCATAACACTCAAGTCTGTCACACAGTCCCTGCTGTGAAAAACAACACCAGTACTTGAACTCTTCTTTAGAAGATAGGATATGGCCAAAATGGCACATCCTTGCAAAGTCAAACATAACATTTGCATGTGCACAGTGAATCTCCCAAAGGCAGGTCAACCACTCTCTTTACTGACATCCAACTCCTTGTGATACCCAGTGATTGGGAATTAACCTGCACTGCTGAAGAGGCTTCCTTCACTTTTGTTCAACAGACCATTTTTGGAGACAAAATCTGGCATAACTACTGAATGAGGCATTTTTCACCAGGTTTAGATGTACACTTACCCTCCTTCCATACTCATATGCACGATCAAGCAGGTATGCATACTCAACATCCTCAAAACACCGCTGTAAGGATGAGATTGGCTCATTAAAATACACAGGCAAGCAGACTTTGCTGAGATCCTTGCCAATGTTGTCCTTGATCATTGACCACAAGCTCACACTCTTCTCCTTCTCCTTGGGTTGTGGTAAGGACTTTCTCCGATGAACTTTTGGATAATTCAGTCCAACTAACTCCATATCAACTTCTCTGTCTGAAGTTTGTTGCTCAACAGATGATGAACTCTTAAGTGACTCCTTTGTATCAAAAAATTCTTCTTCATCATCAGTCTCTGCTTCACCACACCTTCCCTTGTCATTGTCATCATCTGTCTCAGTGTCACTCCCATCTGCAGCACAGTTAATGTAAAATCTCCAGTGAGTTTTGACTTCTGCCTGATATTGTGTACTGAAATAAACTCAGTGCCAATCCAAGCCACCAGAGTAGAATAACAGAACAGCTACAGAAATTCCAACCTAGCTGCACCTTGTGACATTGCTACAACACCTCTTGATGTCATTGTCTAATACATTGCACTTACTGCACCAAATTTGACCATTCCATATGCACACATCTGATGGATATTTTACCATAATACTTCTTCAGCCTATGAATGCCACCATACCCCCCTTGACTCTGCATTTCATCCACTACAGCTGTCTCCAATTCCACCTTGTCAGCCTGCACCATGATTAAACCAGATAATATGGGTCAAGAAAGAAAACATCAGAAAATTACATAAGGTCTTCCAGCACCATCAGTGATGCCCATCCATCCTACCATGTGAAGATAGCTTTTGTGACTGCCACAAGCAAGGGAACTTGAACTAGATAATCACACTGGAAGGGTGTGGAGGCACACAATACCTCCAGCAATCGCATTTGTTCCAGTAATGCTACACGCCGGTTCTGCATAACCTGTAACTTGTCCTTCACATCAGAGAATTCAGCTAACATGATGTTCTCACACTCAGTCACAACTTCTTCTGACAAGCCATGTTCAATCAGCTTTACCCTCAGCTTCTCAGTTGAAATTGTGATCTCTTCTGCTGGAGGAGTTATCCCAATCACCAATGAGCTTCGTGGGCAAAAGTCTTTAGCTGATTGCAAGGCCTCCAGCCACGCTGATCTATCTGCACTTGTCTCTGCTCGAAGATGAACTGTCTTTGTTCCTGTATGTATATAGAACTTCTTATCATCTGACTGGCTATTGCGGAGGGTTGAGACCTATATCACCAGCAAAATCCAGAGACACACAATTAACCCTAAGAATGCAAGAGAGTCAAACCAGAGGGAGGTGACAAGTTTGCACTATTCCAATGGGATTATTCCAATCCAACATGATAAACGAGAGAAAACATTTAACATCACCCAGTTCATGTGATCATCAGATGAATTGCAGCAGGTGGCAACAAAAGATCAGATGTAGACCATGATACCCATGATGATCAGAATTGAATTAGCGTCAAAAATCACTGAGTTACAATTCAAACCACTTCCTCACCATTTGGAAGAAATGTTGCACTACCCCACATGCAGCAGCTTTGCATTGACTAATAGACCTAACATGAAGTGCACCGTTCCTCTTCAAGCAAAGCATGGGAAGAACACTTCTTGAGGATCATTGTAGCAAGCAGAGTGCCAAATTTGCAAGTGCTTTTACCTTCAAATGGATCTCACCGCAAGTTTTTCCAGGGCTCTTGTAATCGCTTTGGACATACTTGTGCTTCCGCATCAGCCGTTGTCCCTCCTCGCCAATAAAGCGGAATCCTTTATGGCGTTCTTGATTCACTGTGACTTTGTCAGGGCCGTGAACCTTGTAGTAGGAAAACACGCCATCCTGAAGAGTAAACCATCGCGGCCTCCAGCCTTTGCCATAGTTGACCCACTTGTAAAGGAGTCCCGCAACGTTACTCATTCCTCCCGCCCCCCCGTGCGGCGCTGGAATCTTGCTACTCTCCATCACCTGAAAAAGCTCGCCTGAGAAATTTGTGGCACCAGCTTTCCTGACTGCCTCTGGCGTCACCGTGAAAACCTTTCCAAACTCACCTGACACAACGGCAGCGGACTTTTGAGTCTCAAGGCTCACTTCCGGCGGTGGCAATAGCACCAGGTCCTTAGTAGGAAGGGGAGGGAGAGACGCGGCAAGAATACCATCTGTCCCGGACTCAGCAGCGCTTTGCTGCTGCTGCTGTGTGATGTGGTAGTGGTTGGGGCGCTCCTTGTAGGATCTTTGATGAGCACCGTTCGACTCCGGAAACATCTTGTTGTTGTTATGTTTCGTTGCCGAGAAGCTCTGCGATCTCTCAAATGGAACAGGCGAAATGCAGCACAAGGAATGCATGTCTTGCCCTCAATTTCACATGTAATAAGTACTTCCACAAGGAAGTTGCGTTCTCTGTCAGATACGATTGCCAACTCCGGCAGTCATCGCAATCCAGATCGGCATCCTACTCCCTCTCGTGGCATCGTCGTCCCACACCAAACGAATTCCCACCGTCAAAGATTACGATTCACCGCAACAAGCAAAGAAAGAGACAGAGACAGAGCAGAGAGAAAAGAAATCAAACGAAGTGCACATAACGAAGAGGCGTTCCCCGTAACAGGGACCTCAATCGCTCCAGTTAGCGAATCGCAAAACCTTGCTCCTCCAAAAACGGAAAGAACCATCAAATCTCTGTCCGGCCTAGTTTCCGTATCCTATTGAGAGGGACACGGAAATGAAACCGATAGAAAGATGCAAACACAACCCTCAAAATTCGAGAATTGCGACTTCCAGTTCGAAGAAGAAACCACCCGCACGCACCCGCCCCTTCTCCACGCCCATCTCCTCCGTTTCCCCAATAAAGCGCCTTACAGGTTCTTCTTCCCGGATCCGAAATTAGAAAAACAGACAGAGAATCGCGACACCGCTTTCGATGCAAAGAGGACAGAGAGAGAAGACAGCGACGATGATGGAGGATGCGATCAACAGCGCAAGCAAACAAAACAAACGCCGTCACAGCAAAAGCCGAGCGAAGAAGATGTGAGAACGACGCAGCGTCGCGTGGAGGAAGACGACCGCGCGGCCTAGTTTGTGCTTCTCACGGTACAACGGTGATGACCGCGCGGTTCGGGCTATTAGTTGTCTAGTAGGGTACTAGGTATAGCCCCCGCTGTATCCACGCGTTTTCTAGACCCGCGACGAAACCGGGAATGAGGAACCGCGCGGCCATAATTTCGACCACGGCACACACAAGCGTCCCCCAAAACCAACCAACAAAAACAAAAAGAAAAAATAAAACACAAGCCCGCCCGCCATGTTCTAGTCGTGGTGCTCTATTTCCCATCATTTTGAAAAAAGTTTTAAATTAGAGTTCAATTACTCTCACACGTTTAGGGGAGAGAAGAAAAGTCTTTTTTTGTTTTTATTTATTTATTTAATGAGTTTCCTCCAAACCATAGAATTGAAAAGAGAACATGAAGAAGAAGAAGAAGGGCTCATTAATTGATCCCCAAGAAAACTAATACAAAAAACTTCCTTATAATTTAATTGGAATTCCTTTACAAAAACTATCCTCACAAATTATAATATAATTTCCTTAGAATATAGTTTGTGAGGGCAAGTATCTACCAAGTTAAATCAATTTTTATTTTTATTTTTTTATTTTTAATTTGTGATGTTGTTGCTCAAGTGACAATCCTCCATAAGTATATTTAGCCAAATTTGGGCAATTTTCAAAATATGAAAGTACAAAAATCTTAAGCACCCTTTTCACATTTTAGGCAAATTGTGGTGATGATTGGTGGTGTTTTTAATATTTTCACAAAATGTTGAAAATTCACCACCAAAAAGAATAAAATCACCCGACCAATAGACATAATAATGGCTACCGAATGGAAAAGAAAAATCATGTATTTATGATTGGGGTGAGGGCACAAATGATTACATCCTCGCTGAATGGCAAAGGATACTAGAATTTAATGACAATTCTTTGGCATCCATCCAATCAAACTAAAATGACACAAACCTTCAAACTCCATCATGGGCTTGCTATCCATGCCATGCATGCATTTATAAAAAATTTAAACAATTTATTTAAATAACTTTTAAATATTTTAATATTTTGACCTTATATCAATTTATGGTCTCCAGTAGTTGCAAAGCAACCCAAAGCCCATCCAGTGCATTTATAAATTTGACAACCTTCGACACAAAATAGCCATCCTAGACAAGCCCTTGTACAGTGAAAAGTTTGGTTGGTTTTATTAGGAATACCGTAGTAGTACCTAATGTAGTTTGGCACATAATTTATTTTATTTTTAAAAAATCAAGTTTGGCAATAAAAATGGGAATTTTTATAAATTTTGACCTAATATTATGACAGGATATTTTAAAATATTCAACAATGATGATTAGAAATTGCACTTTAATGTCCATGAAATGGGTTTTATAAGAAACAAAAATTAATGGATGATTTTCTCTCCTCATTGTCATAGTTCTCATTTACGGAAAAAAGTTACAAGCAATAAGATTTTGATGATGGAAACCTGCCAATGGTCAATAAAACAAAGCACTCAACAAAAGGGGAAGAATACACTACGAAAAATCCCAAAATCCCAAAGAATGCCCCAAAGAGGGTGGATCGCTAAGGGGGGGGGACGTGAGCAAATCAAGTACCCTTGTTTAAAACCCACTTTGTTCGATAACTTAAGGGAGTTGGAATGAACATCGGAGCCACTACTAAGCCTAAATAAATAACCTACCTATTAAATATTAAGTAATACCAATAAGTAAGGGGGAAAAAATAATATTAAGTAATACTAATAAATAAGGGGGAAATTTTAAATAATATTAACCCTAAATACAACTTTCAAAATTATTTGAAGTGATTTTTTCAACATTGATGATGCACAGCTAGTTTCCTTAGTTTCCTTAACGTACAGTGATGCAGTCAAATAATTTTTAGAAAATTCAAATTTTAAAAAAAATAATATAATTACTGTCAAGTCTATTAAAACAACCCAAGGCCTCAAGGGCTCTCCAGGTCCAGTATTTGGAATTTTTTTTAAGCAATTCTTTAAGGTGACATCGGTAGTGAGAGCATCGTGTGAAAGATTTAGCATTAATTGGCAACAAGATTTGGGAGAACCGTCCAAACGATTTAAAACCGAATGACAAAAGAAATCGTTGTCAAAGCTTTTAAAAAACTAAATTGAATGTGACAATGGTTTACCCCCCCCCCCCCCCACAAAAAAAAAAAAAAAAAAAAAAAATTTTTATTTTTATATTTATATATGTTGGCATGTAAAATCATCTCACCTAATTTTTATTTCTAATTTGAATCATCATTCAAAAATTTTTTTTTTTTTTAAGGAATTTCTCAAAACCCCCTTTAG
>Ga0116227_10007314_pt1 | contig 21677 bp, 16 predicted proteins | sample S1TSphgellanicum_FD_89693 | JGI IMG/M metagenome (GOLD analysis project Ga0116227, IMG submission 89693) | Host-associated microbial communities from peat moss isolated from Minnesota, USA - S1T2_Fb - Sphagnum magellanicum MG | ecosystem: Host-associated > Plants > Peat moss > Unclassified...
AAAACCCCCACGGATTTTTCTAATTTATTTAAAGAACACATTTTAAAGCAAAAAAACCCAAATGGCATTTCAAAAAAAAAAAAAAACGCTTACAGGGGTGAACATTGCTTTTTTTCCCCCCAATGGTACATGACCGCAACCCACCAAGAATCATGGGAAGACAATTTTAAAGTAAAATTGGGGCGTAGTATTTATGCATGGTAAAAAACCTCTCGGCCATGGGCTTTACCGGAATCGTACTCTGCCTCCCACTGGCCCTTATCTCTGGTAAAGCCCGACGGCTTTAGGCTTTTACCCTACTCTTTAACCAATCTTCAACCTAAGGTTATGTGTAAGTATGTCAAACTCACATCCCAAATGGGACATGTTAGGTTTTTATTGGCTTTGCCTACTTAGGCGAGGATATTGTATTTAGATTCATTATAGAGTATAGTAGCTTAAGGGATTTTGGCCCCTAGGTAGTAGTAGGTCTCTTTTTATATGAGGATTTTTGAAAGATGATATTTTGGTTTGTGTTGAAACTTGAGATTAGTTATAGAAGTATGATATTTTGAAGGATTTTGATTTCTTTTAGAGGATTTTTTAAAAGATTAGATTTTTGCATGGTGAAAATACTTGAGATTCCATAATTCTTCTTTTGCCTAAAGACAATTTTTAATGTAAATGGCAATTCCATAGTGTGACACACCCCTTGTTTCCAAAGAGTGGAAGGAAATTCTTGTGGTTTTTGGAATGTAAAGAATCAGGCTCAAAACCTAACAAGAGATTCCATCACACTTTTAAAACTCCATAACTAATCTCAAGTCTCAACACAAGCCAAAATGTCATAGTACAAAAACCCTCATATAAAAAAAAACCTATTACCTAGGGGCCAAAATCCCTTAAGCTACTATACTCTATAATGAATCTAAACACAATATCCTTACCTTGGTAAGCAAAGCCAAAAAAAAGGCAATGTAGCTTATACAACACTATGCCTCCTAGGCATCTAGGGTAGACCTTTTGACTACAAAGTAAGACATTTAAAAGATATTTTTAAAGTGTATTTGGAGGGCACATTATATTCCTTAATATGGGTCTTTTTAAGATGGATCTTACACCTACTCCCTAAGAGTGGGAGGGATGAACTTATGCCTACATATAGATGGAAGATCCCTCCAACTCTCAAGGAGTAGGTGTAAGAACCTTATGCAAAATCAAAAGTTAGGTTTTGTGGAGAAACTCAAGTTAGTGGGCAAATATCATATTCCCACTTGTATGAGTAGCTCCACCCATACCTGACATTTGGCCCAACAATATTTCTCACATCCTTAAAATAATTTTACTTATTTATTTTATTTCAAACCCCACCCCTAAACATGAACCCAAGATAGTAAAAGGTTGGAACTTTCTAGTAACGAATCATCTAGACCATTCAATATATCTGACCAATCAAGAGTAATTGGGAATACATGTTGTGACTTTTGCCAACCTCATGATATTGAATAAGAATCTTGAGCCACAATCATTTTATTGAGCTTGCCAATAATTTGTTTTAAAAAATTTCATCCAAAACATAATGGCCAATGTGCTTCTAGTGGTCTACTTCCATGTCTTCATCATGCTTTCTTAATAGCCTTAGACAAAGTTCTCAAGAGCCTTTTTAGGGATGCTCTAACAATGTACAAAAGGTATTGCCCTAATACCTTAACAAACTCATGGGCAATTTTAATTTTTTTTGAAATTGTTGATTTTTTTGAAAATTTTAGTTCCCAAAATGTTGAAAATTTGAAATTTCAAGTTGCATAACGTTGAACATTTTGGAAACCTAAGAGTTATAAGTCCTGGTCATTAGCATGTTTTTTCTTTCATTTTTCTTTTGTCATGATAATTATACATGTTTCATTTGACCAATAATAAAACTATTAACTTTGGTGGATAATTGGATATTGTTGGTGCAAATCTTTGGTGGATATCATTTTGTAAATATCAAAATCTGACACAAGATTATTTAGGAAACACATTTCAATGAAAATCACTATTTAGAGCTTTCACCCATAGTCAACATCATAAACTTTGCATGCATCCTAATTCAATCCATTGTATTTTGAAATCAATAGATGTGAACTAAAATGTGAAAATTAATAATCAAAGAACATAAAGGCAAATGCAAACAAGTATCAAGAAATGTAATTCATTAATATTATGTATCAAAATGATTGAAATCTTCATTCATGCAAAATTATTAAATATCTTTGAAATGTGTCAAAGATCTTGAAAATTTTATACTATATGCCAAAATTCATATTAATAAATAAATAAATGGGCACTAAGGTGTTAAATCCTATTATAATAACAATGCTTGTGTGCTCTATCCATTAAGGAGAGACTATGAATGATGTAATGTCCATTTGATCCAACATTATGAGGAAAGTTCACTATTGTTATTGTGAATTTTGTGTTCTTTTTTTCATAAACCTCATGCAACATTTCCAATATATATATAATGAAAAAAATCCATTGTGCCAAAAATCTGTCTAGGTCTAGGGGAAGGCATGCACCCCTAGCTCCACTTAACAACCATGTATAGAACTAACCAACCAAACAAATAGATCTAGATATTTGATCATTTCATTTGACATTATAATGATCCTTTGCACATAGTATGATATGGAAGCACGCCAACCACATATTTTTTCTAAACAAAATGAACCTTATCTATCAATTGGAAAATCTTCTCCTATTCAAGCCTACCATAGGCCACTATGCCATCCATTAACTTACACCAAATATGATCATATGATCACAACAAATATGTTCTTTAAAGATATTCTTGTTCCTATCAATCCAGTTGAACTTCACATCATTACATGCATTTTAAATGTATCCAAATAGGTGTAAATTTTTTATAGAAATGTGGTAACTTCTTTAAAAATAAACATTACATGATGTCAAATCTTTTCATTTTATCTAGTTTTATTTGCAAAACATGTTTAAGTATGAAGATATTGGTAATTGCCCAATCCTAGGTTACTTTAACCCTAAAGATAATCATAGTATTTGGAATTGCCAAATTGCACATAAGGTAGTTTGTTTCCACTACTTTGGACATTTGTGCTCACCACACATTGACAACAATTGCCAAATGATACAAAGACCACATGAAACCAATCACTTTCTTTTCTCAAAATTTTCTTCATATATCATGCCATTTGACATTGAAACAAAGACACAATATATCATGCCATTTCTCTAGAATTCCTTGCTATAAGGTCTCTTTATTATTCAATAGCTTCCTCCCTTTTCCAATGAAGTAGTTTAACAATTACTTACCATCTATCTAATTTTGAACCCTACCATGAAAAAGATGAAAAAAGACTATACTTAACCTTTTGTTAAGAGTAAAAATATGCACTTTGTGGCAAGACCCCATGGCTCCAAATTGGAATCTCACTTCATTCCTTGCCTTTTTCATCAAGAGGTTAGACCTTGCATGTTTTGTATGTTGGAAGGTTTGGATTGAACCCTTCATTCACTTCTATTCAAGGCATGAAAAAATCATTAGTAATATATACCATTGAACAAGGTGCAAAGTCTCCATTGTTAGTGTATAATGTGATTCATTCCCCAATTGTAGTTTGTTGCATGGGGGAACATAGTTCAAAATTGTAGCTTTCAAGAATCATTGAATTATTAACTTCAACCAACTACCATGTTTTCCTTTTATCAATTGGTAAATAATATAACCTTTTCCCAACTTTGAAATATAGTGTATGGGGATTCCAAAGGTCACCAAATGTCCTTAGCTTAATTCGGTGGAATTTATTTGCTTTGGTAATGGCATCACAAATTTAGCATGCAACAAATCAATGATGAAAATCACATAAAATTTGTTCATTCATAGATTTGCACATTTTACACACAAATATCATGCATTGAACACATGTTTGACACACAAATAAATGTGTTGACAGATGAATTGTGAACCTATGAATGAAAGAATGTCACACACATTTTACAACTTTTTATAAATTCATGTGTCAAATGTGTTTTCAATGTATGATATTAATGTGCGAAATGTACAAATTATGAAGGAATGAATTTTGCACAATTTTCATTAGTAAGTTGGGAAATGCTAAATTTTTTATGGGACACCCAAAATTCTTACCTTCAAAAACATGTTTACCACCAAATATTCACATTGTATATGGCTTTTGCTTAGATAGGAAGGTTAGGGAAAATGACTTTTCTTACCACCTTCCAAAGTTTGAAAATTCTACCAAAAATTCTAAAATCCATTAATGATATAAAGTGAAAACACATTAAGCCTCCCAAAAATTGTAATCACAAGTATAATATTTTTGCAATTAATTTTTTTGGTAATGTATAGACATCACATCTTGGATTTTTTTAAAAAATACATTTGATTATTTTAAACAATCTAATCAATTTTTTTAAAAATTGACAAATAGGGAAAAACTTGAATGTATGGAATATATTTTTGACAAAATAATATTTGTCACATGATTTGAAAAATTGCATATACATTTCAAAACTAAGGTTGTGAATAGAATTATTGGTTGAATTTTTTTATGGTGCATGATATTGATATACATCAATTAAATATAAGACCAATTTAAAGTTTTTGGATGAAATTTCATTCTTTTTTTTGCAATTTTAAATAATAAATGTATAATAATAATTTTTTTAAAGGAAAAAACCACTACAATATTAAAAAGGAAAAGATTTTATAAATGGACATTGCATTATTTTTTCAATATTTTTTTGTTTGGTAATGTTTCATGAACTATAAACATGGGGCTTTATGGCCATAAAAAAATTGTAAGTTATATATTATAGGTACATCTATTTTATCTGATCCTCTTCATCTAACCATTGGATCAAGATTTTGACTCAAAGTGGACTTTGAGTTCCAAAATGTTGTCATGTAAATTTTTAAGTTTATTGCTTGTCTTTAAGATAGCAAAAGATGACCATCAATTTTTTAGTTTATTATGTATTATGCTATTCATTATACATCACCTTTTTTTATAAAAAGTGACTCACCCTTAATGTGCTTTCACAATATATCGTTGTGCACCTACCCATTACAAATAAAAAATTCATTGTTTATTCTTAGATGAGTTAAATAATTTATTTTGTGTTTTAAAGTAATGTTGAGATTAAACTCATTGGATCCAAAAGTCAACAAGGCCCATGTTAAGGGTAAAACATTATCCTATGTTGATTAAACATTGTGGATGTTTGGAGATGGTAGTACCATCATAGGATGGTAATTACTGTCAAATGGCAAAACAATTTCAGGATAATTGTAAAATGAAAATGTTTTCTAATGATAGTACCGTGTACAATGGATTACTTTCATGGGGTAGAATAATCAAAAGTTAATTATGGGAGGAATTTTAATAAAAATGATTTTAGGTATTATAAGTATATATCTTAGTCTAGTTTACTTTAAAAGACATTTTAGTAACTATTTAATTGCTAATGGTAAATATCCTACTTACTATATGTTATTTACTAGGGGGTGAAGCCACTTAGGTTAATTAGTCCAAGTGCATAAGGGATAGATGAATTTCCTCTAACTAGGATGTGTGGACTTGGGATTAATATAGGGAGATCTAGTAGGATAAAAAAAATTAGGAGGATAAGGACTCAACCTTTGTGTAGTGAACATCTTTTTTGAATTTTGAATTTATTTCTTGGGAGGAATGAAGGATTTTATGATTAGATCATTAATTTTCATTATTTGTGAGGCATTAAACATTAACATTAGGAGGATTTTTGTGTGTGACATTCATGTGTGAGAAAGAAGGAAAAGAACATGGGAAAAAATTGTATTTGTCCTTATGGAGAATGGTTAAAGGCTGTATGGAAATAATGTTTCTTCTTGGTGTGTGTTTTACTTGGAGTGTGATGAAGGAAAGGAGAGTAGTTCATATTAAATTTATATAAAGCTTTGTTACTTTTATGTATTAGTTTTTTAAAAAATTTATAAAGTTAAAATATTATTTACTATCTATTCTAGTATTTGGAATAGGAAATATTTTTTGCAACATGACAGTAGTTACCATTCGAATATAACAACAAAGAAGTAGACATGAAATTTGAGATATGTAGGGAAGGTAACATTGTTGCAGATAGTAGGTGACGCATTCCCAACCTCCTCAAAAGACTCAAATGTGAGTTTAAAATGAAAACAACGGAAGAGTAGGAAGTTAAGGCACGCTCCCTAGCTCGTAGCACTTCGGGGGTAGAGGGGCGTGCTGGAATTCCGGGATGGGATTATGAAGATTGACAAGCACTTTAATCACTCACATGGACCTGTACAAACCAAACAACAAGTTAGTTAGTGCCTAGCTGGAGCACTTTTGGTGTTAGAACAAACCACGGGCAAATTCAGACTCACAAAATTCACCACGTCTCGGACTTGGGGGAAGCCACCACCTTCCCCCTTATAGTATATTTTGTGCCTCTCCACGAGGCCCACATCCAAATGACATTTTGTCCCAGGATTCCCAAATGGGAGTCCCGAAATTCCCAAAGTTGGGACTCCCGTGGTTTTGGGGCCCCATAACTTTGTGTGAAGACCTCTAATTGAGATGAGGTCTTGAGCAAAGTTGTAGCCCTTGTTGAGAACTTTCCAACAGTATGTCGCATGCTACCTGCATGTAAGGAAATTGCGTCGATTCCCGACTTTTAATGGTCGGGAGTCAAATTGCCAATTTTGACTCCTGGCTTTTCTTTTGGCCATAACTTGTGTTTTTGATGTCCAAATGGGTCATGCGAGCCCATTTTAGACATTTACATTTCAATATTTTTCCAATGATATAAAGAAATTTTCAATCCAATGGGTTTTGACCCTTGCAATCGCCCTCTGAAGATTCGGGAGTCCATTGGGACTCCAATTTCCAAAATGGGAGTTCACTTGGGAGTGTGAGGGTTCATTCCTTCACATTCTTTTGCACTCCCGGGAGCATGAAATGTGACCCCCAGGCTTCCTTCTTGGCCCGCAACCTTGCAAGCCCTTGCCTTGGTCGCGAGCCCAAAGCTAGGGTTGCGACAATAGGCAATAATCACAAAAGGTCTACAAGCATTATAAATAGTAGGTAATAACTACATGAGGTCTACAAGTTACTATGGGGTTTTTCAAGTCTACAAAGGACGATAGTTGTTGTAGGACAATAACTACGCATGATGGTAGGTAGATAGAAGGTACTCTCTACCCTCAAGTCTTTTCATTTTTCTTGTTTTTAAAAATATATATCTAATAACCCTTTCCGTGTTAATAATTAAATTCCTAGATCCTAGGGTTTTATAACCCATTTACTCAACATTGTTAAAAAAAAAAATCTTGGTCCACCAAATTTAGGCCACCAACTTTATTTTTTGCACAACAATAATCCAATGGACTTTAATCCTAGTATTGTGGTTTTGCCTAGACCATAAGATGACTTTAAATTTACAATTTTTTGGGTTGATCTAGCCCATATGTCCATGTAAAACCCAATAATGAAGTTTAATGCAATATGAACAATTATCCCTCTTTCAACAATAAATAGATGGGTGATATTCCAAAACTTGAATTTCTTCTAAATTTTATTTATAAAAGATGAATTTACATCTTGCATATCAAGACTGAATCCAAAAGCAATTCCTAATAGCTTCAAGATATCTCCTTCCCTCACCCACTTCCATTAATATTTTCCAATCCAATTAAGTTTGAAGTTCAAAGTATCATTCCAATATGGCAAAACTAATTACCAATTTTGAACTCTAGCCTTGACATGAACATGAGATTATTAAGTTTATGCAATATTTTATCTACAATTTTTTCATTCCCTTTTGAGGTAAGGGCATATCATCACCATATTGTGACAGAATTTGTTCCTTTTCTCTTCATATGTATTTTTTATATCTCCCCATTGTATATCAATTGTTTAACCATGATGTTGAGACCCACATTCAAAAATAGGTATGGGTAAGTGAGCAACCTTGCCTCACTCCCTTGTTGATTGAAAATGATGATGTCATGATATCATTAAAATAAATGGCAAATTCTACATCCTTGAAAAACAAGCTGACCACAATAATGAACCAATTAGCCATCCTGATCTTCCTCATAGTGAAGATTATGAAATCCCAATAAACCTTGTCATATGCAATTCGTAAAGTTTAATTTGAACAAAACCATATCATGATTGGAGCTTATAGCCTAATCAATTGTCTCATAAACTATTAGCACACCACATAATGTGCCTCATAGGAAAAAAATTAATTTGATCATTACTAATCACCTCCATTGATTAACATTGACTATAAACATAATTGAGGTGTTTTTGCATAGATTTTATAGGCTACATTCAAAAGGGAAATGGGACACCATTTGCCCAACTCCTTTTTATTTGCAAATTTGTAGATTAAAGTTATCAACCCTTTGTGACCCCATTAGGTAATCTTCTAAAGTTTGGATGAAGTTTTTGATCATGTTTCTATAGTCTTCCCCAATGATATGCCAAAATCTCACATAAAGGTCAATCACAATCCCATCAAGTGAACAAGGGCCTTGCTTCTGGCCATGGCCTTTGTAGCTATGTGGAACTACTATAGTATACAAACCGGGCCATAGACACGTAGTGATAGATGCATTGTCTAAATTCCCAAATACTATAAAGTCGACAGGGGTACATGATCAAACCGTAAATGCAACATTGTTTCAGTTACAACCAATATGGTTGGAAGAGGTCAAGGATTATCTATAGATAGGATAAATACTTGGGATTCTGGCTCACACTCAAAAACAATGATTAGTAAGAATAACAAAACCCTTTATTTTACTAGAAGGAATTATGTATTGTATGGGTTGAAACAACATATTTTGATGTTGTGGAACCATAAAGGAAGCATAGAAGATATTATAGGAGCTCCATGAGGGATTTGGTGGAGGCCATTTTACAATAGACATTACTACAAAAAAATCCTTGATGTAGGATTTGGTGGCTCACATTGTTCCATGATGTTACAAAATATTGTAGATCTTATGATGCATGCCAAAGAGTTGGCGGTTTAGCCATACGAAGTTTGGTTAAATTGGTCATTACTCTACCAAAGGAACCTTTTATGAAATGGGGACTCAATTTTGTTGTATCGATTAAACATGTGGGATGGTTTACAAGTAACAAATACATTATTGTAACTACATATTATGCTACCAAATGGGTGGAGGCCAAGGTGTTTAGGACCAACACTATGACTGTCATAACAAAAAAATTGTATGAATATATTTTGACTAGGTTTGGCTATCCACTTACCTAGTAACAATTGAAATAGTTCATTTTATTAATGATGCTATTAAGTATCTAACTAACCATTTTTTGTTTAACCACATTAGTTTTACCACTTGTTATCCATAAGGAAATGGGCAGGCAAAGTCAACCAATAAGTTTATTGTTAACCTCAATATTAAGTTAGTTAGTGAGAACAAAGCAGATTGGGATGAACATTCATTAACTATAATTTTTTCATATAGAACAACTTACAAGGTATCTACAAGGTATAGTCCATAGTAGTTGGTCTATGGATTACATCCTCTTACACCCATAGAATATGTTATGTCGGCATTTAATGGGGACCATAGAGATGCAAATTTTGTTAGGGTATTCACTAACATACTAACAAAGTTGGAATGAATAAGCTGCATGCATAAAAAACTGTTGGGAATCAACAATGGAATCATGCTCTGTGGAATTAGCAGAATATCCAAAAAAATAATTCAAGTTTGGAAATTATGTATTTTGGTTTCCAAAAGGAAAAAAAGCACATCTTGGAAAATTTACCAATAAGTGGTTTGGTTCGTACATAATATAATTTTACCTACCAAATAATAATATGTTTTTGGTCACTTTAGATAAGTTTGATCCAAACCCTGTGCTTATTAATGTGAATAAATTGAAACCATATCAAATTTGAAATGAAGAAACATAGACCATAGATCAACCTGAAGTAGTCTATTGGGAAAGATAGAAAGATATTAATGTGGATAACAAGGATGAAGATTATCATGAAAAACTAGTTTCCATTGTATAAATTACACATATCAATGAAAAATTCACAACACAAGTTTAAACATTTTCTATGACAATGGATATGGATGATATAGAAAAAAAAAGGTATTTTTGACTGGTTTTTACAACAAAAATTTAATTGCAAGCAACCTTTGTGACTAAAATCTCATTAGTCACCTTGGACAAGTTGCACGAAACATTAGTTGCAAACGACAAGGGGTATTGGATGAAAAAAAAATTCAACAAATATAAGTTCATCCTTTGACTCCATTGTATACATATTGTCACATGCGACTATGATGCAACTATTTTGGTCACAATTGAGGCAAATGATGTGTTGCCAAGTGTTTTAATGTTGAATTATTTAAAATATAATAATATTTATTATTTTGAAATAATTTAGGATGTTTAATTCAAATGCTTGGATGATCCTATATTATGACACATGCCCAATGTAAATATGCCACGTGGCACCTTAAGATGAATTTAATACAAAATATTAATATTAGGTTGGTAGGTGCCTAGTTAGGTACATAAATAGGTGCCTACAAACCTAGGCTACCTACCTACCTACCTACCTACCTACCTACCTACCTACTTAGGTAAAAAGGTAAGTAGGTAGATCTACCTTCCTAGGCTAAATACCTATTCATATAAGTAGGTATTTAGGTAGGTAGGTACATAGGTTGACCCAGGTGGGTAGGTCATATTATGTACCTACCTAGCTAGGTAAATAAGTAGGTTGGGGAGGTTGATAGTTTAAAATTGTGCATAATTATTACTATTATTATTTTTTGTGGGTTAAACCTTTTGATTGGCTGATCCCATGTGCACAAATTCCTTAATGTGAAATTTGTTGACCACACCCCTTGTTTATATAGTGTTCAAAATATGAATGGAGAACAAACAATATGGGATCAATTTTGAAGTTTCAACTTCTTAACTTTCCTCATGCTTTTTGTTATTAGTTTTTAGATTTATAAACAATTCAAGTACGTGGCTCACTAGATAATTAAATAACCATTTAATTAATAATGACTAAATTTAACATATATTTATAATATAAATTATACTCTACAAATATTAAGTATTCATTATCAATTACTCAATAAATAATAATTAAAAAAATTATTACTTTTTATACATCTAGTCGAATTATAAATAATATAATTAATGTAGAAATAAAATAAAAAATTAATTAAAAATTATTTTAAATATATATTTTCAAATTGAACGAAAAATTGTTATTAAAAAAATATTCCTACATGATTTCAAAAAAGAAGTAATACAAAAATAGTTACATTAATTACTATATGATTACATTTATTATTGTAAACAAGTTTATCATAGGTAAGTAATTGCAGAATTTTTTAAAAATAAATCAAATTATTTTATAATAATTCTTAAAACTAAAATCATTACACTAATTATTTTAACTACATTATACTTTTTCCAAAATTTTAATTCAAATTTAAACTTATAAACTACAGGTTGTGAATAATTATGTTCAATTAAAAAATAATAATGCATATAGTATAATTATTTATTATCTGAAGTAATTCCAATGATTTTAAAGTAATGTAACATTAATTACAGTAATTAATTTCTTTTACTGTAAGAATATAAAACATATAATGTAGAAGTGTATGTTTTGAAAAAATGATTTAGTGTAACTTATAAGTAATAAATATAATCATTTATAATTATTTATAAAAGTGATTCATTATGGATAACACTAGTAAAAAAAGCCTTAAATCTCAATGAATTATTTTTTGGAATTGAAATTTTAATTTTAGATTCCAAAAAAATAATTCTGAATTCAAATATCATTTTTTAGATGAAATAAGTATTTGAATTTAAATTTAAAATTTCAGAACTGAAATGTCAATTTTCAAATTCAAAATTGCAATGTCCATTTTTAGATTCATTAAATAATTTTCTAAATTGAAATATTAATTCTGAAAATCCAAAATAATAACTTGGAATTGCAATTTCAAGTTTCAAATCAAATTAGTTTTCAAATTTAAATTTACAAACTCAAAATTGAAATATTAATTGTTAGAATCGAAAATAATAAGTTTGAATTCAAATATCAAATTTTAGATCAAATAAGCTTTTTGAATTTAAATAAAGTTTTTAAAAATTCAAATTTTTTTTTAAGGAATTGAAATAGCAAATTTCAGATTCAAATATCAAATTTCAAATTCAACTAATTCCTTAAAGAATTGAAATAATAGTTTTCACAATTGAAATATAATTTTAAGGAATTGAAATATTAATTTTCAAAATCAAATAGTTTTTTTTCAAATTCAAATAATTAAACAAAGAATTCCAATAAAAATATTTAGAATTAAATTTAGAATTAAAAATTTAAAAATTAGATTGAATTTTTAAAAATTATATAGATAATGAATTCTAGTAGCAATTTTCACAATTGAAACATCAATTTTAATGTTTAAATATAGTTTTCATAATTTTAATTATAAATTTATACTCAAACATATATTTTTGAATAAAACTAACAATTTTAAGAATTCATATTTAAAACTTCAAATTCAAATATTGATTTTTAAGTTCAAATAAAATGTTTTAGAATTGGAATAACAATTTTTAGAGTCAAATAACATTTTTAATTAAACAAAAAAATCAGAATGAAAATAAAAATTTAAATTCACATAAATATTTCTTAAATTCAAATATCAATTTTTAAACTCAAATTTATATACATTTCATAACTGAAATATTAATTTTTAGATTCATTATATAAACAATATACATACATACACATAATTAATATACAGACAAATATATATTTATGATATATGTAATATATTGTAAATATAATTTTAATACATACATAAAAATACACCCCTATGTCACCGTAGAATACCTTTAAGATGTGATTAATTTGATGACTATTGCAATTAATGGGACATATCAATGTATTCATGGATGAAAATAAACCTAAAAGTCATCCAACCAATAGGATGAAGTTTTCAATAGTTGCATCATAGTTGTAAGAATGACCAAAATAGTTGAAATTTGATTTTATAGTTGTAGATACTCTCAAATTTAGTAGCAAACGACTACAAGTCACATGTAGTTGCAAACAAAGTGATTACATTTTGGCCGATTTCTACTAGTGATAGTTTTCTGGATTTAATGCTAGGTGGTAATAAAGAGCACAACGATTCAAATCACAAAACCCTAAAAGGTAAATCAATAAATCAGGGGGCATGGGAATTAAGGGCACCAACTTGGCATGATTATGAACAATCATTTTCTCTCATTTTTCCAATTTCCATTAATTTTAGCATGTCAAAATGAATGATAAAAGTTTGGTTGGAAAGCTTAAAAGAATTGCATAGGAGAAAGAAAAAGTGCATGAAAGAAGGAATTGTAGCAATAGGAAAGACTCGTTGTAGAAGGCCAATAAAAGGGGGTGGACCATGCTTTGCATTCTGGAGTTGCAAATTTCACATTATTCCAAGTTTGTTCTCCATCTTCTTTAGACAATGATATGAGAAGGAGGATTGAGGGGAATCTACACACTTTAACACAAACAGAAAATGAAGTTGAGAAGTGGTTGTAGTTTTTAGGAGAGCGAGATACTTGAATTCGCAACAAGTGGTGAAACCATTATGCTAATCAATTCAAATTTTTTCCTTTTCAACTTTTGGTGAATTTACATCTTCATGCATTTTTATAGTCCAAATCAATTTTTAGTATAGGGTAAAACCCTTAGGTGAGGACATACATAAAATAAGGGGCCTAGGATGAGATCAAAGTCAACTCCAGCCCCACATTTTGAGAATGTTTCACACCTAAAAACATTACCCATCATAAAACATGACAATAATGTTATCATGAATCAAAAGATATTTAATATTTTACAATGGGTAAAACACAACACAAACCTAAGCATACATAGATCACAAGTTGTAGGAGGGGGATCTAATCTTAACATCCTTCCCTAAGTCAAGGAGTTGTTGTAAGATCCCTCCCCTTTTCTAGGAAGGATATTTGCAAATGTAAGGTGCCCTTCAAATAAACTAGGATTTTTTTTTTGAATTTTTATGCAATGAAGACAACATAAAATTAACATCAAGTTACACTGTCTCTAATAGACTTCCAACTAATCTCAAGAAATATAGAAAACATAATTATTGGTTGTAGCAAAACCCAAAAAATGAATGTACTTGAAAATTATAGCATAGAAAAAATGTTGATAGTGGGGGGTTTATTGTTGGGACAAATTTTTGCACATTGGTGACAATAAGAAAATTTCTACATGAAACAACAAAAGGATTTTGGACCATTAGATCTTTTCAAATTTTCTTTGAATTCACAATATGGATGGGGGACAAGAACCATCCTTACAATGGGCGACTTCCAATTGACACACCATGAGCAATTTCCCCTCACCATTCAATGTCATATGCTCTCCCCAATTGTTGCCATCCACATTGTCTCCACCTTATTACAACTTGTTGCCATCACTTACAATGTTGCAAGTTCTACATTAGAGATCATGATCAATAAGCATACAAGATCTTATGTGACAATAGGTTAGTAAGGTGAAATTTGCTTCCCATTAAAGGTCCTTTACCCCCATATCACTTGACAAATATGGGCCTTAACTTTTTCCACCCACTAGGCAACCATTCCTTCCACACACTAAGGTAATCCAAACTTAGGTGAATATGTCGTTTTGAATCAAACAAGTTCACTAGGTCATGCCATAAACATGAAAGGATTTTGATGTCTAGCCATTTGGCGTTTGGGTTCAACCAAGCATTGTGTTTGATTTTCATCCCTTTTGGTATTATTTACCTCCAAAATCTCCTTACCCAATGAAAAATAACAAATAAAATGCTCAAAAATAGATAATAGTTGGTACCAAATGTTCACGCATTACAATTATATAGGTGGAGCAAGCAATCTTGCCAACAAAGGGATTGTTCTTGATCCATGGACACAAAATTAGAAACAAAAATGATCAAGAAAGAGACGGGTGGGGTTAAAAGGGGATCAACATTCATTGCACTTTTGCTTTGAAGGCCATTGCTTTAGTTCACATCCAATCCAAGGTTGACATATGTCCTTTACAAAAGATGGGTAAATTTTTAAATGATGTTTGAATTATGGTGATGGGTTCAATAGCGACGTAATGTACACCATTTGATGGTTTGGTAGTGAAGGGAAAACCTTGAATGACTTTGACAATGACCCTTATTGCTTTCATTGTCCTCTCCGCCCCGATTATCCCCCCATTGTTGTCCCCATCATCTTTTGTTCCCTTTGCCAACCTTGTTGTCCCATTGTTGAACTCATTATCCAAGTCATCGTCCACTATCGTTGTCTCATGGTAAGTTTGTAATAATGACTCATTGCATGTGTAATGAAACGTGCTTATAAATTTTCAACTCAACTTAAGATTCAATAATTTTTTTATGTAACCTACATATTGTGATGTAAATATACATTCAAGAATGACATTAAAAAGAATAAGTCCCTTCTATCAATATTTTTTAAGGTGAAAAAAGATTTATCACCCAGAGAAGATGTTTACTGAATATATCTCTCAGCAAAGTTTGCAAGAGGCTTAACATGAACCATGATTCTTGCATGTTGAGGAGCACCTTGATTTGACTGCATTTGCAGTGAACCTTAAGTTGAGTGCATTTATTTAGAATGCCTTATAATTTGCTTCATGGTTTAGACTGCATCCACTTTTCACAAATCCTGGTTAGGGACACTCAAAGCAATCACAGCACGCACAAGCCCAAAACAAGCTACAATCTTCACATTATTGCCCATTCATCTACAGCAAATGTTGCAGGCTACTTGGAGCTTAGTTAGAAACTAGAAACCCTCATGCAAGTGTTGTGGGCTACTTGAAGCTTAGCTAGAAACTAGGAATCCTCCTCATGCAGTCTACTCCCAGTACCTGGTGAGTCAACACTCCCACACCAAGTAGCAGATGTAAAGCACTAAATGAATATTGGAGCTGGGAGTCATTCAGGACAGAGACTTGTTTCAGCTTCATGGGCAGTAGTGTCAGAGTCCCAGTCGCCTGTATTAGAAGAATGGCTCCACGTTGATGATTTTGCCTGCACATTCTCACAATCCGTGCATCCTCTCCCCACTCTCTGTATACACGGGTAGTGTTGAGCTGACTTCACATCTAATTATAAAAGCTATATTTTGACCCAACTTCAGGAGAATCTGTTCTTCACAGTCTACTACACTGCTGTCATTCAGAACATGTGTTATTGAAAGGGTCTATGATCTTTCACAGATGTGTCTTGATAACAATCTCCTATCTCACGAGTTTCAATGGGTACACACTTACGCAATCAGCAAGGTGCAGGAAAAGAATCCACTCAATATGCCCCATACCCTTCACCACCATTGAGAAGTAACAGAATCCTGAGTGTGATTTGGACATGATCAAATATGAATGATTTCAAATTGCCTCTGGCTCTGAAAGGTAATTTTTAATAGTCACTCTCAAATTCAATAATCAACTATAAAGCCTGTGCATCAGTCTCTAGGGTTTAGCTTTCCAATTATTCAATGGAGCCCACAAAGTTTTTCTTCCAAACAGTGACAATTTGATGCACAGACCCCTTTGCCACTCTGCAGCATTGCACTCATCTAAACTTCATGCCCCTTCTCAACAAGTTTCTTGCTTTTGATCCTGTTGATAGGGTGCACTCATTGGAGTGATGGTTGCTTTCAATCTTACTGGTAGAGACACTCACTGGAGTGACAGCTGCAACTCCCTTATTACACATAAGAAAGCCACATAACCAAAGTGGGGCGCTCATGAAACTGTAACAAATCACCTGCACCACTTGCCACATGACATGTGCTTAAATCAAATCTGTCAACAATTGAGCAAGATGCATTGACTATGGAAACCTGAAAAAATCCAAACCACCAACTCAACCAATCCTGTTTGTGTGTACAAGTCCAGTATCACAAATAATTCCATGCCGGTGTCTAAAACACATCTGTGGAAATCACCTTATATCCAGTTGGTTGTTAGGTCATTGAGTTTGTCTTGTTCAAATGGACCGCAGCATGATCCTCCAAATACTCGACACCCTGCATTTCTGTCAATCTGTGCACATGCGATAAAAATTCACATGTCTTTAATAGACTCTAACCAAATGGAAGAAATGTGACCACAAGAAACCTAGACTGGACTGTCACAGCAAAAGACAACATAACAAGACAATGCTGACATTCTGAGTCTGCAGTGTGACAATTGAACTTTATGAACAGTAAAATGCAAATTTTACCTGCTACAAGTGCGATCCTTGGCAAACCCCAACTCATTGTCCACCAACAGATCCGCTTCATCACTATGACTTGAGCGGGAATTTTTCCTGCGGGGTGCATCTCGAATGGTCACCACCTTTGCAAACAGCTCCAATGCTGGTGCTTCTGCTGAACATAGGAAACGAGCTCTATGCTCATACATAACCTTCCCAACCAACCAAGCACACACTTAGAAACTTGTGACTGCCAGCCTATACAAAGCTCTAACCCATACGCTTGGCACCAAGCTTGATCACTAACCCTAGGTCACATTGTACATGTGCAAAATTGGGTGTTCAACTCTCCTCCAAAATATAGCATCACTCAAATAGGCAGTGACCTAATTCCCAAGTTCACAATTGCAAGTATTTACTATAACAAGAAACAGAGAGGATCTTACATCCACAAGAGTTACAAACCGATAAGCTGAGGAGCGGTTATGGGAACCAAACACGGGAACACCATCCAATGCCAGAGTGTGAAAACTTTCTGCTCCTCCAAACCACACACAGTGCAATCCTCCATCAGCTAACTTTATGGATGCCATTGCCTTCTGCTTGTCTAATCAAGAGGCAAATAACATTGGGGTCCCCCACAAAATTCAGGGTCAAGGTCTCAAGTTCAGATCTATTACGGAAGAGTCCAATGTAGTCAGCTGCACCCAATGGCATATCACACAGCTCGTGAAACTGGAAGAAAGCACACCCAGCAGCTGACAAAGGGACCTGCATGATCAGAGGGATGCCAACAACTTTCAAAACCAGAATTGGCAAAGTAGTGCCATCTGTTTCTTATTATAAGTTGCTTGAAACACTGACCTGCAGTCTTCTACCCATAACCACTTCCACAGTTGTTGGCACTGCTTTTTCATCCTGTATCAGAGACTGAAATTTCATGTGCAATAACTCTGATGCTCCAGGACCAGTGAAATAGTGGCCTGCCACAGCCTGCAAAGCAAAAAATCTTTTGTTATTGCTTCATGGGTTGTGGATGTGATCCAATGCAGAATCAGTATGAAATTTGGGTATGCTGCTGATACAGAATGTTTTGAGAAGTTTGAAGTAGATTACCGCAGCCAGCTTCCGGTAATCAGTTGCTGAATCTATTTGGTGTATCACACACCTATCCTGCACATGAACAAATACATTTGCCAACTGAACAAAATGAAAATTCAACACTAGGAGAATGTGCAACCACCATGAGCTACAAGGATATAAAAGGACCAGCTGATTTTCACACCAGATCATCTAGGAGGTTCACATTAGACACAAAGGAGAGGATTGTTTGTGTCACAGTACTTTCAGACGAGCAATAAATGGCAGAAATAAATCCCTCTGCAAGCCACCTTCATAGAGTTGATCAGGTGCCCTATTAGATGTTGATACTAGAACCTGTCACATGATCAACTGTGCATGTCAACTCATTGTACTGAGATTCCTTCCAGCATCCAACTTCACTTCGGCTTCAGTAGCTTGAGATCCAGGGATGTTGAAGCTATGAACCTTGCTAGGCTGCACTGCTAGCACATTTAATATCTTTCATAAGAATAGAGAAATCTCCATTCTCACAATGAAGAAAGAACACAGCAAGGTTAACACTTCCTCAAGAAGCCACAGAAAGTTCCAAACTAGGAAAGACAAAAACAAAAAACAACAGTATGAACAAAAGTGCCAGTTCAGGGACCATCAAGAGTAGTATGTATGCTAGCACATTTATCTATAAATCCCATCATGGTAGTATGTAAGATCTAAAATTGGGGCAGTAAAGATATGTACTTTCACAGCAAGAATAGTGTGCAAAAAACAGCTATATTGTGAACTCATAAGAGTGCAGAAATACTCACAAGTCCTTGTTTGAACAGGTGGTCAAAAAGCCGATTCAAGATGAGAGCATCAGCAACATCAGTAACCTACACAACCATAAAGAAGATCAATCCAGCCTTCGAGGAGCCCCTTGATGTAAACTGCCAGATTGACAACAAAACAAGTGTCCGCTGATACATGCTCCCAAGATTTGCTCTGGGAATGAACATCCAAAATTAAAAACTGGTTCATTTGCAGGAGAGCCAACCATAAACTCGTCAATACAGAGCAAAATAGACTCTTTGATAATGTCCTCAGCCACAACCTCCAATGGATCCGTCATTCCTCTGCTTCTCTGTAGTGTCACAGATCAACAAAACAAAAGTCTAGCTGAGTATGCTTAAATTCTTTTAACTGGAGTACTAAAAATAAAATGAGACGGCAAATTACAGCCCCCGCAAATTCTTTAGCTGTTGTTAAACTTACATGAACAGCTGCTATAAATTCCTCAATATATGAGCTCAAAGCTAATAGATCCCTAGACTCACACGTGTTGCTCCAAGGCAGTGTCATACAATATAGCATGCAGCTTTACAAGAAACCCTAGTTTATAACTATTCATAGACTGCTCACTAATTGCTAATGAGACAAAAGTTGTGATTTGTCCAGGGTTTTGGAACAACAGCTTACTTGCAAACGAGTATGTACATTGATCATGAAATCATGAAAGTGAATCCTTCTCTTTCTCCATGTCTTGGGCCTTGCAGATAAGGAATGACACCATGTCAGTAACATTTCATGCTGGAAGAAATAATGACAGAAGCTGAGAAACACTTAGTAAAGGGTCAGGAAAGCATGGAAGAAGAAGAAGAAGAAGAAGAAGAAGAAGCTCACAGTTGTTCATAAAACATATCCATGAGCATGGTCTTCCCAGTGCCTACACCTCCATACATATATAGCCCACGAGGAGATGCTGGTGAAGATCTGCGCATCAAGCGTTGCCATAGCCAACCTCCAGCACTGCAGCCCGCACAACCCTAAAAGTACTCAAACACAAGGTAGCACTGTGATACCATGCACTCTCTGGAACTCCTCACAACTTGATGCAAATGACCCCAATGGCCCATTCATTATACCTTCTACTATAAGACTGTGGGACAGGCAACCTGCTGTCAAGCCCAATATCATCAGATTTGCGCCAAAGCTCCTCGTACAAATCTTGCAGTGCATTTACTGTGCTCTCCTACAAGACACACCAAAAGAGGCTTTCAACACTGTTGAGAGTGAGCTGTGAAGGAGAGAGAGCAGGCCAGAAAAAAGTTCCATAGACTCTCTCACTCATGCACCTCAATCAATGATTTTGTAACAAAACAAACAAAAAAAATTGGGTTGTGGTTCAAAGGCCTTCTTCTTCCTTCTTCTCTTGACTCCTTGGATTTTTAGGGTTTAGGGTTGGTCAACTGGGGATTTCTTTCACTGCCATAGCTGGGCTACAACAAACAATCTTCTTCTGCAAAGCTTGGGCAATATTTTGTTGGACAAAGAGGGGAAAAAAAAACACACCTGAAACTTGTCTTGACTCCTTGGATTTCTAGGGTTTAGGGTTGGTATCAACAGAGGATTTCTTGCATTGCCATAGCTGGGCTTCCAAAACAACAATTCTTCTTCTGCAAAGCTTTGGCAAGAGTTTGTTGGACAAAGAGCGGAGAAAAAACACACACACCTGAAACTTGTCTCCTGGATGAACATCTCCAGAAGCGATGCGACGCTCGTACTCCGCCATAGGACTGAACTTGAACTCCTGCCCAGTTGTTTCAGTAGCTGCTGCTGATTCACAACAACAAAAGGAAAGGTGCACCCACCAAATTGAAGACCCACCATCGCCATCTCCGACAACAAAAACCAAAAATTACCCATACAACAAAAGAACCCATATATTTCTACGTGAACATACCTTTGGAAGCTTACTTACATACCTTCATAGCTTGGCGCCGAAGAAGAAGCAGCCCTCCTCCACCAGGCCTCATAAGCGGCAATCTTCCGGTTGCTCAAGGGAAGCATGTGTTTCTGCTCCACACATGATGAGCAGTGGTCATACTTCTTGTCATGACATTCCAGTGTACTTGGTGGGACAGTAGCAGCAGCAGTAGTAGTAGTGATCAACGAGCTCCACTGCCCCCCCTTGTTGTTCTTCTTCGTCTGCTTCGCATAGTAATGTGTGCGTGCAAGCGTTTTTCCAGCAGCTCGCACTGCTGCTGCTCTCATCATGAAGAAGAATCCTTCCTTGCAAATCCAAAACCCTTTCTTTTGATCCGGCTGAATGGATCAATCTTTCTCACAAATGAATCTCGAAGAAACATGGGGTTTTTTTTTTTTTTTTTTTTTTTTCGGAAAAAAAAAAACCAAAAAAATTTTTAATAAAACAAAAATTTTTTTTAAAACCTATTTTATAGTCGATCAAAATATTTTTTTTTTTACTTTC
>Ga0116227_10007315_pt1 | contig 21676 bp, 14 predicted proteins | sample S1TSphgellanicum_FD_89693 | JGI IMG/M metagenome (GOLD analysis project Ga0116227, IMG submission 89693) | Host-associated microbial communities from peat moss isolated from Minnesota, USA - S1T2_Fb - Sphagnum magellanicum MG | ecosystem: Host-associated > Plants > Peat moss > Unclassified...
AATAAAAAAAAAAAAACAATATATAAATGTAAAAAAAAAAGGAAAAAAAAAAAAATTCCAAAAAAAATTAAAAAAAAAAAAAAAAAAAAATCTCGATATCTTGAAATCCATGTAAGGACATTTTGAAACATTACAACTTGTAAAATGTTTATTTTTTAAAGATTCAGGTTTGGAATCAACCTTTAATAAATTTGCAGTTTGGAACTATCTTTTTATACAACTTACGACTACAGTCCATCCCACTTAAACCAACTTCAATGAAATCACTGTCATTGGAATTTGAATTCAATTATATTGATCCCATTTGTTGAATTGAATTGAATTATAATTGAATTTAATGTCTCTCGTTTCAAGAACATTTAAAATTCTTTTTGTTCCACAAGGATTTTTATTTTTTCCATTTTTTTTGTTGCTTTTAATCTTGGTGCAAATAAGGAGAATTTATTGAATGTTACACATTGTATCATACCATCATTACCCTTTGATCATAACTCATTTATATCAAAGTTATTTCAACATGTCATGTCATTGACATTTGAACATGTGTTGTCCAATTAGGCTCCATGTGAATAGACTAACATTGTTCAAGAGATTGTTTACAAAGGAATAGATGCCAATGCAAAAGTTGAAAATGGAAAAATGCCTTTGCATTCAATATGTGAAAACATGACAAAGTCCTTTCAATACTATGCATGGTATTTAGTCTCCTCTTTACTTTTTTTTTTTTGCTTCATAAATCATAAATTATATAAATTTGTGTGAATTTTTGCAATTATGTAAATATCATGTGGGAGTTATATGCACAAAGGGTAAGAGGGAGAAAATGTGAAAACGCGTTATAAGTTTGGTAGTGATCAAATGAAAATGTGTTTCAAACACAAAACAAAAATGAAGGTTGACCATAAAATTAAAGACATTAAAATTGCGTAAAATTGTGTTTTTATCACATAGATCGTGGTTTTTTATGAAGCATGTTTTGTTATGAGTTTTTTATGTTTAGACATGCACATATTTTTCCTCCTTCATTGTGGTTTGCACTCATTTAAAATGTTACACAACAAGTGATGTTCACATCATTATGTGTGCATTATGTGAAATGAAATGATTGAAAGAATTAGTGGACCAATAGATGAGAGATGTCGTATTTTTCTCAATGTTTTTGTCATTTTTTTGGGAATAAAATTTATTTTGACATGTTTTAATGATTTGATTAAGTTTTATGCATGACATCATTACTTTATAACACAAGCCATATGATATCAACCCATTTATACTTCTATAAGCTACATGTTTTAAATGACATGGGTGTTCATTCTCAAAGGAGAGGAAAAAACTTTACATATTTGTGAAATTACTTAACCAAGATGAAACAAAAGATAAAACAATTTGAAAATGAAATAATACATATAACATTGATCAAATAATGGATAAATAAGTATATTTGTGAATGATATAATCTTGGAAATTAAAATTTGATATATTTTTGTTTTATATAAAATCAATTTAAAACCAAATTGAATAAGGATTTACGAGTGTTTAAATGACACTTTATATGCAAATTGCCATTTGATAATTGTGTACATAATATGAATAAATAAACTAAAATAACTTTGTGCATGTCTTGTGACAAAAATTGATGGTCACCAATAATATATTGGGATAATGGCATGCTTAACAATCCAAGCTTTCCTATCATAAATATATAAAAGATCTTTGCATGAACCTTTAGTTGAATAAAAGTGAATTTTCTCTGTATTCATGATCAATTAAATGTGTGATATTTTCATTAGTCTTTTTTAGAGATTCATTAATGAAAAATTCAATTTGAATCATCATGACTTATATGGGTAGATGAGCAAATTTTTTATCAATATAAATGTCATTGGTTGATCATAAATCCTAATAAACTTATAATATAAGAATGAATGATTTCCTATCATATGAATCTTAAATATCCTTGCCACTTATAAAAACCCTTAAAACTATTATTGACATTGTTGAATATGTTAGAAGATGAAAGTGTTGTCATAAAACAAGCATGATTTCATAATATCAAATGGTTTGTATGTCTTTTTAAATTCATTCATTGATCCTTGCCTCTTATGCAAATATGATGTATTAGAAGAAAACAATCCATCTTGTTTATTGTATAATTTATTGTACATGGATGTCATTTTTTAATTTACATTTTATTATTGTTATTGTAGTACTTTGGCATCTTTGACATTAATTATATTATTTGTAAAAAATATAAATTTCAGATTTAGTTTTTTCAAAGAAAATAATTGAAATATAGTCAACCTTTTGGAATATTCAAGAATGTTTTATTCTTGACATGAATTATTTTAATTCATTAATTATTCTACAAACATGTGTTCAAGTTGCCTTTCACTAAATTAATTAAAATTATTTAAGTAATTTTGAAAATACTATGAATATATTAATCATGTGTGTTCTTTTACATCCCATGAATATGTTGTTACAACTTTCTTTCAATATATGTTTTTAATTGAATTGAATGCATGGGAAGATAAATGAATTTTTTCCATAAGAGCTTTACAACAAAGAAAAATAAAGCAAAGAAAGTAGTAAAAAAAGGAAAGAAGAAAAAAAAAATCTAACTTGTGGGCAATACATCAATACTTGCAAATTAGGAGCAAATTGCGATTGGTAAGATTTCAAAAACATAAAAGTTAATCACAATACATTTTAATTCTTGATATTAAAATTTTCCCCATTTTAATGTAGTTAAACATGTTCAAAATCTAGGTCTTGATTTCAAATTTACATTATTCAAAGCTTTAATATTTTGGTTAAATCAATTTCAAGTTAACCATAAATCATATTTCTCTCAACCTTTATTCACTCTCTATCACACCAAAGTTTTAAAAACATTAAGATTCCTCTTTGCATGCTATTATTTAAAAGTGCATGATTCACATTCAAATGCATTTGTGTTTTCACCTTTTCATTCAACAACTACACTTTTAAGCCTAATGGCCTATTAAATAATATATTATTTATTTTCTGAAAGATGATTTTAAGATTATAATTAATTTTTTGGGACCTATAAATCATGATTTTTAGATGTGCTAAATTTCAATATTTTTTTTCATATGAAAAGAACATGTTTTGGTGTATTTCAAACCATTAGACCACACTTGACATCCATACATTTTTAATGAATTTGATATGAATTAATTTTTATTACTAAATTGAAAATTTTAATAACTAACATTTTTAGTATTTAAATTTAATAATTATTCAATCAAAATTAAGGGGAATAAAATTATTTCTTATTAATTATATCAAATATAAAAACATAAAAACCTTAAATTTCAACTTTTGTGATATTTTAATGGATAGCTTTTAATCAAAATTAAAAACATATTCAAATCAATAGTGAAGATGAATTATTCATCATAACATTTTATCAAAGTTGTCAAGTCTACACCATTTTTATCAATTTTATGTTTATGAAATTAATGAAAATTAATAAAATCATTACAAACATCAAATTCATTAATATTGAATGCGAAGTGACATTTAATAATCTTTTAATATCACCTCGAAACATGCCTTAGGGGTGGATATTTTATTTTGTCCCTTCTAACCACTATTTCCTTGGAATGAATAAACATTTTTTTTCCTTTTATAATTACTTTTTCTTTCTGAATAAGTAAAATATATTCCCCATTTTAATTTTGGTCTTTTTAAAAAATAGTGAAGACCTTATTTGTCTTTCTAAAATTTTTTGAACCCTTAAACCATTATGATTGGTGTTAGGCCAAATTCCATCCCAACCTAACAGATGTTCCCAAATCTAAAAATCTCTAATTGAAATTCAAATGAATGTAATGTTTTTGTTCAAGAATGAAATAAGCTTGATCAACAACAAAAACACACCTAAACAACATTAAGGATGATAAAAGATAAGGAAAATGAAAAAAAAATGGGAATGTTAACAATAAACAACAAGATAACAAGTAATAACAAAGGTGTCCAAAAAAAACACAATAAAAACATTAGGATGTTAGGTTGAACATGAAAATTTTGCTTTTTTGAACAATAGGAGGCAACCAAGAGATTGAGAGTTGAAGGTGTTGGATATAATGTAAAAGGACATTGATAAGCACATAAGGGTTGAAAGTATTTTATACATTTTTCAAACCAAGGGTTGTTGGGAAATATGGTAGGAAGGATGTTGGAGAATGTTGGAAAGACTTGAAAAATTTGCTTTTGAATCAACAAGGGCCACCCAAAAGGACATTATGGGTGTTAAAAATATTAATGTTTTAATAGGTGAAAATTAAATCTTATATTCTAGAACTAATGGAAGTGGAAATGATTTCATGGCCAATTTATATGATCATGTATTATCAATGTTTGATAACTAATTAATTTTTAAATATATTATTTAACTTTAAATATATTAATATTTTGACCTTATGTCAATTAATTGTCATTGGTAGTGTACAAAGCATCGTGAAGCCTAAGTGATTAAGTAAAATGATTTAGTTCATACTTTATATTAACTAATAAATTATTTGATAATAATAATTAATCAATATTAATGTTCGTTCAATACAACAAATATATCATATTAATATGACCTTGCTACTATAATTTAATCATACCTTCTAATCAGGTATACACTCGAATAGGTCAAAGAACCCTACATCTATTTCCCCAAAAACTTTTGGTTCTCCAATGCTACTTGCTCTAGATTTCTATGAAATAATCGCATCAACATTCATGTTTTCAAGCTTTTGATTAGGTTGGGTTTCTAGCAAAGAAACTAGACCATAGTCATGTTTTCAAATTATGACAATGATGGGTTTCTCTCAAAGATCCTCAATGGTTTTGGGCACCAGTGAGGTTCTGGGGGCAGATCTTGGTAGCGGTGACGAAAATCACCGGTCCAAATCGGGGCTGAGGGTCTTACTAAGTAACTGGGGACCACTAGTTATATATATATATATATCCGGTGTGAAACCTGGCAAAGAATCAAGGGTGTCTGAAACAGGGTTTTTTTTTAAGGACTTCGTGATGTAGCCAAGGTGGCGACCATCCAGAAACTCTTTTACCCAATTCTATTTACATGCCAGATATGAAAGTATAAAAAAACCAGGATCCTTCTATATTCTTGGCTACCTACTGGAACTTATTGCAGAAATCTGGCGATTTGAATTTTTTAATGTTCGAAATTTGGCGAATCTGGACCAATTTTCCCATGAAAAATCGTTCGTATTGGTTGAAATCACATTTTTCAGGTCGAATTTTTGCGAAAATTCGTCAGTGGAAAAAAAACACTGGTTTGAAAACAATGGCCCAATTCTGGTTAGTACATAAGTAACCCAACATGTTTAGCTATGGTACAAGAATGTAATGAGCAACCAGTGATTTAGTTGATCTTTGACTCTGCAACCTTGTTGGGACTTGCTTGAGTGGTGAAACATTGCTAACGAACAGCTAAAATAAGAAAATGAGCTTTCGCTTTTGGACTTTGTCGTATTTCAAGAGGAAGGACATGAAGAAAGTACCTAGTGTCTTGGGCCAACAGAATTTATCTATTTCTCGAGACATACGTATATCTGCATGAGATTTTGTTAGGGGCCAAACTTAAAGATGGAGGAACCCATGGGCCTGGATGGTGGTCAAGCATTTGCCATAAGTTCTTTTTCTTTTGTTTTTTTATTGCAATGACCCACTTTGATTGGTTTCTCATCCAAAAAAAAAACCCATTGGTCACTACACAAAATAGAAGCATAAAGGTGCTTCCCTTTGTCTTACCTTTACAACCTATGTAAGTTCAAACTTTATGATTCGTTCCTCAACTTTGGCTTACTGTTTTATATTCGTAATGGGAGGTAAACATCCCACATGCAAATGTTATCTTTTGTAGTATTGCATGCATGAGATCATCATGTCACACATATGTTGCCTCTATCGTAATTGGGGTGATAATCACATGCAATGAAATACTTAAAACATTTTCACCCGCATCCTCTAATCGAGCTATTATTGTTTATCACTTCCAACCAACGCTATTAATTATTCCCCATTCTCAATTATACCTCACCCATAAACATTAAAAAAATAAAAATAAAATGAAAGAATAATTATAACATTGGTGCAACTCTCAAATGAGCAATGAAGAACAATTATTTCGTTTATTCAAAAATAATTTGCCCTCTTGGTAACCAGTGTATCTAGCACATATTTACAAGCCTCAAAGTGAGAATCACACTAATATAACTATGATACTTCATCCAAAATATGTCATAAAGGTCATTGTATTTTGTTGATGGAGATGCTCTTGACAAAAGTTAAGTAAAATATTTCATAATCTGAAAAGTTAAGTGTATGAAGCACAAATATTTAACATTAAAATAACTTGGTAAAATTAACTTGTTAGGACGTTGGTTATTCAAAAGGTACTAGAAGTATTTAAAGCTAAACACGTGTGACCTAACTTTCAACGCGGAACAACAGTGAGGACGAGAAATTTCCCCAGCTGCTGGTCTCTTTGGTGACCACCTAATCTGGGAATTTGCAGCGGCCGCTTCGTGTCCTCCTTGTAGTTTTATGTACGAACATATCGCATCGTAATCGTCGTTTCTTTCCTCTCTTCCCGGAGCCGTCCCTTCCTCCTCTCTCCGTGCCAGGTCTGTGAGGACGACGTGGGTGGCAATTTCGGGGCGACATTCGTTGCGACAACGGCACCAGCGCTACTTATACGTGTACCGGAATTTTCTCTTTCCCTTGCAAACATATTTGGCATCAAGTTTTGTTCTTGTAAACAACGTTCAAATCCGATCGATTGTTTTTGTTCTCTCATTTGTTGTTGTTGTTGTTCGAGTTTCGTTTTCCTCCTTGGATCTGTAAACTTTATTTCTCCGTGTCAGATTAGTGGCTTTTTGCACAGTCCAGATTTTTCTCGTATATCTTCGCGAGTGTTTTTTTCTTTCTTTTTCACGGAATTTTGTCTTTCTCAGTTCTCGTACTGTTTTTGCTGTTTGCGAGTTTTGAATTCTTTTTTTTTCTTGCAAATTTGATGTCAAGTTTTTGCACTTGTACAAAGGTTCAAATCAGATCGATCGTTTTTCTTTTCTCATTTGTTTTTTTTTCTCCTAGTCTCGGATCTGCGATCCCTATTTCTCCCTGTCTCAGTCAGCGGAATTGACCGTTTTTCGAAGTAGCCTCCGTTTTGTTTCCTTTTTTTTTGCAGGACACGTCGGTTGCTGTGCATTTTTTCACAGTCAGGAATTTTCTCGTACATCTTCGCGAGTGTTTTTTTGTCTTTTCCTTTAATCCAGAGAATTGGAAATTAAAACTCTTCCAAGCGCAGGCGTATTCTCTCAAGAAGCGAGCAAGTAGTTTACTGTGGAAGAAAGCTACAAAAGTTTTTTCTTTCAAAGGATCTGCTCACAGAAAGAACTGGTGGACGCACATACAGACATTAGACGCGGAAGCAGAGACAACAGGCATGACGCTGGCATCAGCGTATCCCCCAGCCGGGACGGGGCTTGTGAAGCACTCGGAGTTGCAGACTCTCTCACAAGGAGTGATTCCGCAGGTGAATGACGAGCCTCTGGTATCTGTTCTCGTTCCGGAGGCTCTCTCTTGGTCTTCCCTGCATGGCCTTGTCGTTGGCGACAACTCTCATGAGGTATTATCACCAGCTTTATTTCTCGGTTTCTCTTGCTTCTCGTCTTCGTCTCTTGCTTTTCAGATCCACTTGGGCTCAGCGTTGCTCCACACTACCAGTGATTATGAAACAATGAGAAAAATTGAGTTGGACTCAGATTCAATTGAAGAGAAATGAGATGCAAATTGGTGCACAAGGTATTGGAAATCTGCTGGTCACTATTTTTCAACACCATACTCACAACTATTTGCAACTATGGTGTTGAAAAAAAGAAACAGCTCTGATTTCAGACACCATTCCATTCAGAGTAGATTCCAGACCAAAATCTATTTTGGGAGGATGAATCTTATTGACTATATAGTTGTCCCCCTTATACCAGCTCTGATGTTACCATCGTCAGTGGAATTTTCATAGACTATAGACATTGTGATAATCTGCCACTCACATTCCTGTACTGACAATTTTTTTTGGCATGAACTTATTGTGGGAAAATTGCAGAGATCAGGTACCATACCGGGAGTTGGATTGGTGCATGCACCCTTGACACTGTTGCCATCTCCATTTCCTCGGCAGGCCTTCTCACAGGCCATTGAGCTTGCCCCTCTTTTTAACAGGCTCATTGACAGGGTTAGCCAAGATGCAGATTTTTTGCGGCAAGCACTTGCTAGGTACCACCTCCACTTGATGAGGTTGTCCTGAATTTTTGTTCAGAGGTTTTTTTAGTTTTTACTCTCTTGTTACTGAATATTTTGTTTTGGTGGATTTCAGACAATTTCTTTTTTAGAGCTCTGACAATCAGGATTCTGTCACAAAATGATGTTGGGAACTGTCTGCTAAATTTTGCCAGCTTGTCTTGTTCCATTGTTGTTCTTACAGGACACGAAAGGCAGATAGCTTCACAGCAAGGCTTTTGGATATTCATTTGCAAATATTGGACAAGGGTGTGAAGCAAGTCTGTTCCAAGTCCCACCCATTTCATTGCTTTTGCTTGTTTGGTTTGAGAACCTGTCTCCTGTTTCTTTTCACAAGTGTTTTACTAGCCTTAACCAAGTACTATTCAGATACTTGCTTTTGGACAAGTTAAAATGGTGTATCAAAGGAACCCGAAGACCCTCTAAGTTCAAGTTGGCTCAATGTACCTACAGACATACAAACAAATTATATGGGCTACTCAGGAATCCAATTTGTGTTTTCAAGTCAAACAAGTTTTTCTCACTTGTGTTAAAGCAGGACACACAGATCTGCTCCTCATGAGATGCCAATCACATAGATGCATATGTGAACATGACAGTTATACTATTGGCAGTCAAACTTTGAAACTGGCATCAGGGAAGCTACATATTTGTGATTTTTGGTTTCTGTTCTAAACTGATGATCCGAGTAATGGGTTGCAGGAAATAAGGCTAGGACTTCACCGTAGTGATTACATGTTAGACATGGCAACAGGGAACCTGCTGCAAGTAGAGCTAAACACGATATCGTCCTCTTTTGCTGCTCTTGGTTCCCTTGTTACCTCTTTACACAGGTATCTAGATCCTTTCTGTCTTATTGTTCCATTTCTTTTACTGTACTAGACTTTCCAATCTTGTTCTCTTTTGTGGCTGTCATCAATTGGTCTCAAGATTCATTTCTTAAAATTAGCACTAAACATTGTTCTTTGGCTTTGTCATGGCAGACATTTGATCAACTGGTCTGGAGGTCATTCAGGCTTGGAATCAAAGAATGTTCCAGAAAATAGTGCTGCTGATACACTTGCAGAGGCTCTAGCTCTTGCTTGGAAAGAGTATGGTGACAACAGGTAGGTGTCAAATGCAGGTGACAAGATGCCATGTGTATACTAGGTCTGGTGTTAGTAGGTGATAGAAGGAAATTCTATGCCTTCCTGGAAATAGGATGAACTGTTTGTTGACGGAAAAAAATGAAATGCCTTGCAGGGCAGTAGTGCTGATGGTGGTGCGTGAAGAGGAAAGGAATATGTATGACCAATATTGGCTGGCATTGAAGCTCTTCCAGTCATATGGTATCAAATTGATTCGAAAATCTCTTTCTCAGGTTATTGCTGAGGGCAAACTGGGCAGTAACAATGAACTTTTCATGTAAGGAAAAACCAAATGCCACAACATTTCCTTACGTTTCTATCTTATTTTGTTTCTGCTCACAGGTTGGAATCACCAGTGATTGTTTACCTAGATGGACCTTGACAGCAGAGATGCTGAAGCAATAGAGGTTGTCTTCATATGTTCACATTCTTGAGCCAATGTTACTCTAGTACAAGTTGCCATCTAACTAATGAAAGTTCAAGCAAGACACTATGATCATTTGATGACAAAACGTTATGAAGATGTCTGAATGAAAAGTTGAGAGTAGTTCATATAGTGAAGAGGTTGAAGGCCTGTCAGTTGGACCTGATTTATTGTATCTTGCAGTGGAAAGCAGGTTGTCTCAGTGGTGTATTACAGGGCAGGATACTCACCTGATGATTATCCTTCTGAGAGTGTAAGTATTCTCTCAAAATTGCCTATAATCTCTGAAACTGATTAGGTACTTGAACTGCTTATTGGCCTATGTTGCCTGGCAATGCTCTCAATAGAGGAATTAGAGTGCTTATGAGTGCCTCATTGTGTGCTAATTGTCATAATGTGACACGACACTAAATTGTGAAGTCAAAAGCCCAGTTGCTCCAATTTTACTTTGGAGATTTGACCTTGAGATATAAGTGTTTATTCTTAGAAGAAGGTTACCTGTATTTTCCAATGTCAGCAGTAGATAATATTGTAATCTAATATTTGTGCAGTGGCAGTGTAAGAGTATAGTAATGGCAGAATATTCACCTGCTGCCACATGGGCTGCATCCCAACAATTTGTTGATTTGTATCTCACTGGTTGTACCAGGTTAGGATACTCTCGGGGTCACAAGTAGCAAACTGGTAACATGGGAGGAATAGTTTTCCCTTGAACCATGAACAGTAGTGACCACATTGGACACAATGATGTTATCGATTAAATGAAGTTGTGGGATGCTATGCATTATCAACCCTGTTGGATAGCATGCTGTTTCTATTCATGGTACCCTATGAGGGGGGTCTTTTGGAGCAATCTCAAAAGATTGCAAAGCTTATTTTCTTGACCCATTTTGTGCATAATTTGGTGGAGCAGGAGTGGGATGCCAGGCTATTATTGGAGCTGTCAACAGCAGTCAAATGCCCCAACATTTCCTATCATTTAGCAGGTGCTAAAAAAATTCAACAAGAGTTAGCAAAGCCAGGAATACTTGAAAGGTAATTTTAACTATCTATTTAGTTATTTGCAAACACTTTAATACGTCAGAGTTTAGTTGTTCTAGGTTTGTTTGAATGCTCTAATCACAGGGTACCAGAGATATGCAGTTACTTTACTAATATGTCCTTTTGGTGACTGAGCTTGTAGGTTTTTTGACAATAAGCAAGAGATTGTGAAAGTCAGAAGTTGTTTTGCGGGACTGTGGAGCCTTGAAGATGAGAACAGTGATGAAATTATCAAGGAAGCAATAAGGAACCCTGAAGGCTTTGTACTCAAGCCTCAGCGAGAAGGAGGAGGTGGTGCCCTCATACATTTTCTACTCCCAAGTCTTTTTTCAAATTTTTAAATACTTGATATGACCTCTTTACTGCTGTATCTCTAATTCTTTTTAAAACCCTGTTTCCTCAGGTTTGGGAGGTCAGGAAATGCCTTGGATACCCTCTTGCCTCTGGCTTTTGCTTCTCTGCTTCTTTGTTCCCTCTATGCTGTGAACTAGCTTTTGGTCACAGCTGTTGGGTACCCAAAAGGTTTATAAGTGTCTTGTCTGTAAGAGGCTGTTACATCCACTGTTAGATTTTGCTGATTCTCTTGATTTTTGGTGCTGTGAACAGGGAATAACACATATGGGGCAGATGTGAGTGAAAAATTAATCCAACTGAGGAAAACTGATGGAGGCATGGGACTTGCTGCATACATTCTAATGCAACGTATCTTTCCTGCTGTTCATCCTGCATATCTTGTTCGTGATGGGATTTGGAGCTGTGAAGAGACAATCTCTGAACTTGGTATTTTTAGTACTTACTTAAGGTAAGTAGATCCTTTCCTCGGATCAATCAAATGAGCTTGCTTGTGTTGTGAATATGAAGTTTTGGTAGGTGGATTGACCCTAGATTACAACATAGAGAGTTGGCATGCTCAATGTAGCAGTTCCACAATTGGCATTGTGTGTTTCACACTCCTCTATTATCCTGCATGACTACACATTTCGGGTGTGTGTCTGAAGTATGTACATCAGTACTTGACCCACAGAGCCTAAAAGACCTTTAACAGCTCTAGCTTGGGTGGTCAATATTGCACTAGTCTGTCCATCTTAACTCCACACATCATTTTCTAAAGCTATATTTAACAATAATATTTATTTTGGTTGAGGTCAAGGTCAACAAATAGAATAGAATTGCCAATGGATGTCCTCAGTGATAACAGTGGATATGATTGTTCATGGCTGCAGAAATGGCAATAAGGAAGTCTTGAATAAGGAAGCGGGCTACTTATTGAGAACAAAAGTTGCACATTCCAATGAAGGTGGAGTAGCAGCTGGTTATGCTGTTCTTGATAGTCTGTACCTAATCTAGCTCTACTCTGGCTCATTGATTGTTAAATTTACAGCGGACAACTCAATCACTTACATGCAATTTTGAAAACCGTCAGGCTGCTATCAGATTAGGTTGGTTTTGTTCTTGAAGATAGAGATTTATTACACTCATATCCACACTTGGAAATGTACAATTTGCTAGAGTTTCTGTATAATACTTGTCCCTGGTTTACAACCATGGAGCTTTACAACAATGGAACAATGTTAAATCTTTTGTGGTTGGTTTCTGTTGGCTCTCAAAGTAACCACATGGATTGTGCTACAATTTTGAAACAATGTATGAATTTTTTTTAAAGTCAGACCAGTTTTGGTGATTGAAAAATTTGGTTGGTCAATTGATGATCGAAAATTTGATGATTGAATTTTTTCAATTGTTGTTTGAAAATTTTCTGTTGTTTGATGGACGATGATTCAATTTGCACCATTGATCTAGCAATTGAAATTTTTTAATTGTTACCCAAAAAAATTTGGTCGTTGTCTGAAAAAATTTCAGTTGTCACAAGATTAGGGCGATCAAAAGTTATTTTGATTGTCACAAGGTTCATCGTAACCAAATGACATCAATTTTTAGTCATCCCTAACCATCCTTGAGCAACCCAATCTTGCTTTGACCTAGGTTGAACCTATTACGACATGATGTTAAGGCAATATCTGTATCCAAACAAATGCTTGGACATTATGACAACCTCGAATGACCTTGCAAGTTTGACGATCATTGTGCATTTTTTCATAATTGCATCTTCAACAACTCATCTCATTTTTGAAAAACTTCAATAAACATTTTTATAATAAATTCAAATGACATTCCAAGACATCAACAACAATGTCATCCAATTTGACATTATTGCAAACAATGAAAATCAAGGTACTTTTGTCCATACCCCTCAAATTTAGAACACATTAATTTTCAAAACATCTTACATCCAATTCATTTTGCAAAACATGCAAAAATTTAGGTACCTAAAAATGTAAAGAGATGTGCTAGATCACATCAAAAAAAAGTTGTGAAGCAAAAAAGGGTAGAATGGCAAAACTTGGAAAGGAAATAAGACCATAACTATTGAATCTAATTAGTTGACTCCACCTATAAAATGGACACAAAATTAGTTCCAACCAAATTGGGAGTACCAAGAGGTCATTGTGTTGATTCATAGCTAGGTTAGACATAGTTGATCTAAGGGTCTACTTGATAATTATTGTTTAAAGATTGTAAAGATAGTTAATGCAAGTGGGCATTCATTGTTAGTAAGAAACAATTCAACATGCAAAGAAAAGTGAGGTGTAGTTTATGGAGATTTCAAGCACATTTTCAATTACATTTCAAGGATAGAAATCACTACATAGTTTAATTTTGATAAAGACAATAATTTCAAATGTCCTTTAACATCATAAGCAGGTAATGTACAAGATCATGGATTCATTCATGGGTGGGGAGGTAGTCCATGCTGTGTCCTTCTCATGTTTGCGATTTAATGTTTCCAAATTGGAAGAAATGCATCCACGAAGTTGTCTCTCTCCTGCTTCTGCAACAAAATGTGCTGCAGCAGCGGCTGCTGTGGTTGCTGCGTTTGCGGAAAGAGTTTTGCATTTCCAGGGAGGGAGTTGCGTGCGAACGGAGTCCCTGAAATTCCATGTCCCGAGCACCCATTTTATAAAGTCTCCAAATATAAATCCTTGATTCCCGCTTCAAACGTAACAAGTCAATTTGCAGTTTGAAGAAAATTGCAGAGGAAGAAGAAAGAGAGAGAGGCGGAAGCAATGGCCTGTTGTGGGTGCTTGGCATGTGTGGAGCGGTCAACTGTGGGGATGGTGGAAAAATGGGGCCGTTTCTCCTATGTTGCGCAACCAGGGCTGCATTGCCTGAACCCATTTCTTGGGGAGTGGATGGCAGGGAGACTGTCCCTTCGTGTGCAATCCCTGGATGTGCGCTGCGATACTAAGACCAAAGTGTGCAACCAAAAAATGTTGCAGGATTTCTTCATTGCGTACCATGGGTTACTTTGCTACGGTGAAGATTTCTTTTGGGTCGAGTTCATTAGGACTTGGAAAGTTTTGGCAGATTAGGTTTCTGGACTGCAGATCACTGGAACTTGGTTTTGTTGCGTCTTTGAGCAACTTTCCTTGTTAGGATTATGTTTGGTAATTTTGTAAGATTCAAAAGCTAGTGCAAGTTCTGTTGACATAGTGAGAGAATCATATGTCTCCAAATCTGTAGGTCTCCTTATGCAAGGACTTGGTAAACTTTGCTGTGTTTCAACTTTGTAAGAAGATCCTCGACATCTTGAGTTGTTTTTTGGGCCACAGATTTTGCATTAGATTGTTTCTTTGGAGACTCAGATATATTTTATTCAAATTGCCATAGCAACATTTTCACTTGATTGGGCAAGTTGCAGTATCATAAAGAGTAATCAGAGTTCATATTCTGTGCAGGATAATGTGTTTGTGACAGTGGTGTGCTCAATCCAGTACTGTGTGGTACGGCAAAATGCAGATGATGCTTTCTCTGAACTCCAGAACCCTCAGGAGCAAATCCAATCTTATGTCTTTGATGGTAAGTGATATCTCCTTTCAGCCTTTTTGGGCTTCTGTTAGGCAACCTTGAGCACAATCCATTCAAAAGTTGCAACATAAAACCTTGGGTGCTTCCAAGCCAGATGGGATGAAATTTCTTCTCAATAGTATTATTGCCCAAATGAAAATCTCTAAATTGTCATATCAACCCACTTCTTGATCCAGATCTTGCTCAATTTTTATAGACTCTGGTATCACCAACCAGATGCAATGATGTAGCAAGCTCCAATTGTGGAGCAATATCTACAGACTTTGAGGGCTCAAGTTGTAGGTTTACTGGAATTATCATCTGTCAGCTACCTTGGTGATCTTCCGTTTCCTTGTATGGAGTTGGAAAAGTTCATTGTAAGACTTCACGTGGTTATATATGGCTATGTCTTTACCTTATTTTGAGTTTTGATCAATTAAGGTTTCAGTTCTTGTCTCTTGGCGAATTGAGTGGATATGCATTGTGGTTGCACATGTGTGAACAGTGGTATGGGCAGGTGTACCAAGGATGATATTGGATGATGTTTTTGAGCAGAAGGATGAGATTGCAAAAGCGGTTTCTGAGGAACTCGAGAAGGTAGGTGCTCTTACTTTGCATTGTGTTTTTTCAGAGTCTGATGGTAGAGAGTACTGCCACAGTAGACAACTCTCTGTGGTTCTCTTGGCTCAGCTCTGTGTGATTGATATGTCTGTTTACAGATCATGATACAAAACCACCTTTGGTTGGACTGCTTGTTTGTTTCAGCAATACCTTTCAAATCCATTGGTTGCAGAGAAATGGTTCTTTCTTTGTTAATACATTCTCTGCAAGAGCTTTCATTACTGAGTTTCGGTATCATTTTTGTCAGGTGATGGGTGCATATGGATACAGCATTGAGCAGACACTCATTGTTGATACTGATCCTGATCAGACTGTACGTCGGGCTATGAATGAAATCAACGCTGGTCGGTTGTCTCTTTTAAAAACTCATCAAATTTGTTAGCTAGACAAAATTAGAGTATCGATTGTTTTTAGAATTGACACAAAGCATGTGATTATATTTCCATTCTTGGTTTGGCTGCAGCACAACAATTGAGGATGGCAGCAGTAGAAAAAGCTGAGGCAGAAAAGATATTACAGGTCAAGAAAGCAGAGGGAGAGGCAGAAGCAAAGTACTAATCAGGATATGGCATTGCCAGACAGCATCAAGCCATCACAGAGGGGCTACGTGAGAGCATGTTAGCATTCTCAAACAATGTACCTGGAACATCAGCTAAAGATGTGATGGACCTGGTGTTGGTTACACAGTACTTTGACACAATGAAGGAGATTGGTAACAGCTCTCAGAACACCACTGTCTTTCTTCCTCATGGCCCAGGCCATGTTGGAGACATCACCAGTCAGATCTGGAATGGGCTCATGCAAGGTTCTGCAGCAGACATATCTTCTTAGGTTGCCATTAATGTATGTAATGTCTTCCTTTACCTGGAACGTTGGGGGAATTGTTTTATACTTATCTACACCTACTGTCAGGTGCTCATGGATGAAGTTAATGACTGCTCTCATTGTCATGTGAAGATTCCTGCTGAGAACATTTCCATGGGTAATATCTATGACAAGGAAATGTTACATCCAAATATAGCATTTGCAACATTCTTATACTACTTGGTACAACCTCGTAAATCCAAAGTACTGTAAAGTAAATGTACATATAACTCTTGGCTTATGATCAACATACAATTATGAAGAAGTATCTTTTGGATTAGGCAAATAGAGAAATAAGTATAATCTTATTGTCCTCATTTTAGTGTGGAATTTTGGATTCAAACTTCAAAATTGCCATTATTTCATATGTATAGGTTATGTTAAATGACATTATATGATAGAAGCTTGAATGTTTCAATTCTTGAATGAGTTAAGAGATCTTGTTCTGATGGCATCAATAGGCATCACCCAGTGCATCTTTTGAAGGAAAATAAAAGCATGCTCATTTAGGGAAAGTGTAGAATGTGTTTTTCTTTTTAATTATCTTCAATTTATTCAGGATGATGTGAAGCATGATAATCTTGGTCATCTTGTTTCATGTTTCAAGTTCTTTCATGTCATGCATAAAGTTTTGATTTGCCTACATTTTTGCATATTTTGTGTCCTTGTGCATGTTTTTTTATTTCTTTGTAATAACAATTATATTGAGTATATTTTGTTATGGTTTGTCATAACTCTTGTGTTCATTAGGAATTTTGGGTCATAATATTGACATGGGTGTGATAATTTTTTTCCCTAGTGAAAAATTTCAAAGTTGTTTGTATGAACAAATAAACAAACTATTACATGTTCGCCTCAACAATGCCTATGACATGAAAGGTCCAAAAGATCCCCCATTCAGTCCCAATCACTTTTCTCAAGCCATAAGTTTCAATTACATTTCAAAAAGATCCATACTCAATCCATCTAAATTGAATTATGCTGATATGGTTGATCTTCACCCTTGCAAAGCCTTCTTCACCCATTCCCCCTTTTGATCTTGTGCTGGTCATTGAACCATGCTTCATTTCTACCCTAAGTAGCTAGGACTTGGCCACATCCTTGACTCCTTTTCTCCATTTCCTCCTTCCTCCTTGTTTCACTTTCTTGCAATAAAGTCTGACACCTTTACATTAAAAAAAATTTGAAGTGAACTTTAATCTCAAATCTTCTTAGCCTAGTACTCAAACAAGAAAAGGACATGAAAAAAAATTCTTTAATATTGTAGAAAGTGAATGGTTGACAAATTCCCTTAAGAAATTAAATTGGCCAATTCATGAAAGGACGGAGAAAAAGACAATCAAAAGCACAATCATGAAATGACTTTAAAAGGGGAAAACAAGAGGGATTTGCCCTTGCCCTAGTCTATCTTACTCTACACTATGACAACTAACCAATGGCATTGAGAACATCTATCTGTAAAGGGTAAACTCTCTATGAAGGAAGGTAGTTTATTTTGCTTTGTTTGTTTCTTATGTTGAGATATCATAAACTAGGGTGCCTCTTGTTGGGCTCTTAGATACCCTGTGGGAAAGCCCCTCAATGAGTAGAGGTGCACTGAGTTGGTTTGATAATGTTTCACCCTAGTGGAGAAGTTATTCAGTATTGAACAAAATTTCACCAAAATTTCATTTGAATCAAAACTAAAAAGTAGAGGGGAATTTGGGCACACTCTTAGTATTGTTGAAAAGCCCTTAGAGAGTAGGATTTAATGAAGGAAATTTGAAAAATTGTAGTCCTAAGGTGTAAGAAATATTTAATATTGAATATTTTTTTCATTGAAAGTTTAATTAAATCAACCAAAAAAAAACTGGAAGGAAAAAAATAGTTGGGTAACAAGTTAAATTAGAGGCAATTACACTCAGAATTCCTCCAAATAGCTTACAGCTGTAAAGAAATTCAAAAGTTTTGGTAGCAGTTAGGGTCGTGTTCACACTTGAAATAATTTCATAGTCATGTTTACACTTAGGCATAAAGCAAAACCATAATAAAAATGAAAAAAAAAAAGTGTGGGGAAAAATGAAACTCTCACTTTTTGAAACAACCCCACCAATTGCGGAAGACATATTCCACTCGATAATGTCCCTCCAGATACACTGAAACAATTCTGTCAGTTCATAACGGGTTAGAACAGACCTTTTGTTTTTCGACCACCAAAGGTGCATTCACACCTAATGTTAAGTCAGTGTTAAGTGAAAATATAGGTGGCATCTTAGGTGGCACCCAATGTTAAATGGGTGATTGTTTAATATTAAATGAATGTTAACTTAATAGAAAATCTTCATGGTAAATAGGTTTAGGTCCTGAATGACTAGCTTGGTGTTAGGGGACTTATTACTAGAGTCATTAACACCAAGTATGAAAATACCTATTTGTGATTGAAAGGTAAAAAGTTTTCAGGACTCAATTCATTTGTATAAAGATGAACTAGTGGTAACCCGTGCAAGGCACGGCACTGAAGCAGCGATGACCCCTAATGACGACTCTTGAAACCCTAAAGCTCGACGACATTCTGCCATTTCAGAAAATCAATATTACTATGTCAGTTATTTCTTGGAATGGTCCGTTTCGTCACGTAGGAAAAGAAAGTACGTTCCCATCGTACCCAATAGGGCACAAATGCATGCTTTTCCATCACTGTATGAGAGAGAGAAAAGACGTAAGCGGGAGAGGAGAGTAATAAGAAAACGTTTACACTACAAGAAGACCACCCAGACGGCGCACAGTTGAACTCTATCATCTGGGTCTTGTTCACACTTGTGCCAGGTCCATCAGCTGTCACTTGAATATAGCCCTGTCACTGACTGACAGACAGACTTGCTAATTAATAAAGATGAATTGTTTGAATTGAAGCTGGTAAAAAGTGACTTACCTTGCCAGTGACCATATGGTAATTCACACTTTACTTGGTTTTCGACCCCTCTACTGTATAGGTATCTACGAAGTAACCACTAGCGACAAGCATCTGACAGTGCTTTACAAGTCACCATCCCCTAAGTACCCACGTGGCCAGGTTCCTTTCCATGTGTCACTTGCCTGAACACCCAAACCCCCATTCCTGCACGTTGTAACTTAACTATTTCTGATTTGGACTTTGTATTGAACATTCTGGACTGGAATCAACAGGCAGCCGCGTCTAGAAAGTGTCTAATGTTTGGCTAACTGTTTATGCTAAATTAACTTACTCGGGTTCCATTTCTAACCACCTCCCAGACGCGCTCTCTCCACCCTCTGGAACTCCCACTCGCCCCAGGGTTTTTTTTTTTCGAATTTTTGTGATGTAGGCAAACTGGCGATCAATCACAAGAAGATTTAGCCAAATTTGGCTATAGACCAGGTATGAGAGTTCAAAATATTAAAGAATCCTTCACATTTTTGGCTAAAATGCTAGAAACCACTAGCGAAATCTGGTGATTTTTCCACAAAAAAAAGGGTCGAAATATGACGATTAGAAACGAAATATGGCGACTAAAAAACCAAGAAAACACATATTTTATCTTTTTTGGTAAAAGAAAAGAAAGGAAAAGAAAAGAAAAGCCAACTGACTAAATTTTAATTTAGCCGGAAAAAACAGCGCCTCTGTCCCACCCTTCTTACTTACCTACCCACCCAACGCTTGTGACCGACCGACCATGTGTTGTGTGCCTTCTCTGTCGTTCTTCTGCAGCTGCTTTCTCTCGGCTTCCGTGCATCGCACCTGCGCTGCTGCGGCTGCACTCTTTCTCGGAATAGAGAACTTGATGGGTTTTGTGGCCATTTTTGGCGCTGGTCCGCTGCCGATACTTTGCTAAAAAAGAAAAGAAAAGAGAGGATTTGGTGAAAGTCGCGCGAGTTTGAAGCTTGTGCTGATGGCTGTGTTAATGGAATTGAACGGCGCTTGAGAAATGCGCGTGGAGCGCCGGGGCGGGGTGGGGAGGGGGAGTGGGGTGAACGTCAAAAGAGACGAATTTTGCGGGAATTTTGCTGGAATGCGGTACTTGAGAGCTTCTCTCGGTTCTTAATTTTGCTGATTTGTTCTTAGAATGTGAGAGACGGTTGCGGTTTCGGAACACGGCACAGAGAGCGAGAGGAAGTCTAGAATCGGGACAAGAAAGGAGAGTGGACAAGGCGAGAGAGAGAGAGAGAGATCGATTTTTCTGTTTTTTTTTTTTGCTCCTGTGTTTTCTTCGCAATTCTCGGCAACAGCGAGTGAGGATGAAAGCATTAGTAGAGTATTATGGGAGACGAGGGTTTCCAGGAGAGGCGTGGAGGAGTGATATCGACAATGGGCAACGAGGTAGATGTATCTTGATACAGACAAGGAACGCGGCGCATTGCGTGTGGACGACGGGCAAACGTTTGACTCTGTGGACGCTTGTGCTGGGCTCGATTCCGATTCTGTTGCCCGTTTTTGTTTTTTCTCTCTTCGCTGGATTGCTGTTTGCCGCTCCTCTTTTGTGCGGAATCGGTGCCTACTTCCTCCTCCTCCATGTGTTATCTCCGTCGACTTCCAAGCCCTTGCCAAGAGATGATGATCTTCCACATTTGCAATCTCCAGAACTTCATCATTTGCAGGAGAACTCAGTCTCGTGTTTGCCATTGTCCGACGATGATGACAAAGAACAGAAGAAAGGTCAGGAAGTCGTGGACATCAGCCCTGGCTACGAAGGATCAGAGACCGGCAATGATGATGGTTTGGAAGTTTCCATGTCCAAAGAAGTATCAGACAGTAATGGCCATCACGATGATGAAGGAGAAACGAGCACCACCACACCAGGTACTGAGGATGGAGAAGCAACACAAGAAAGGACCGCAGATGCCTTGAGCTTTCACACAGCCAGGCTTGGCGATGCTGGTGCTGAAGAAGGAGACTCAGAAGAGTTGTTGGAATCTAATGGAAGCACCAATTCATGTTTGGAGCAGGGATGGCCATTGCCACTTCAATCACAGCAAGCCGAGGATTTTCGGAGAGTTGAAGAAGAAGAAAAAGAAGAAGAGGCGGCAGCAGAATCTCGGGTAAGCACTCCACCTCCCAAGTTGGAGGAAAGACCTGAGGGAGCTTTAGTAGGAGAATCACAGCAAGCCGAGGATTTTCAGAGAGTTGAAGAAGAAGAAGAAGAGGCGGCAGCAGAATCTCGGGTAAGCACTCCATCTCCCAAGTTGGAGGAAAGACCTGAGGGAGCTTTAGTAGGAGAATCACAGCAAGCCGAGGATTTTCAGAGAGTTGAAGAAGAAGAAGAAGAAGAGGCGGCAGCAGAATCTCGGGTAAGCACTCCACCTCCCAAGGTGGAGGAAAGACCTGAGGGAGCTTTCGTAGGAGAATCACAGCAAG
>Ga0116227_10007316_pt1 | contig 21675 bp, 13 predicted proteins | sample S1TSphgellanicum_FD_89693 | JGI IMG/M metagenome (GOLD analysis project Ga0116227, IMG submission 89693) | Host-associated microbial communities from peat moss isolated from Minnesota, USA - S1T2_Fb - Sphagnum magellanicum MG | ecosystem: Host-associated > Plants > Peat moss > Unclassified...
AATATATAAAATAAAATTAAATAAAGTATAAAGTTAAAGCATATGTATTAAAATTATGGGTGGTCCACCCGTCCCCCATTCTCAACCACCATTGGGGAACAACCCCCCCCCCCCCCCCCCCCCCGCCACCGCCCCCCCTCCCAAAGTGAGAACTAACCAAGGTGTCAAGCCGGTTATTGCCATGAATATTGTTGGGTATCACCTTTGTGATACCCTGTTTGAGACCCACCCCACAACTTTTCACTATCCATTTGAAAACAAACTTTTTAAAAGTTTCTTTATACCTTGTTAAGGTATTAGTGGGTAGCATTGGTTTCAACATAATGGCCTAGGGGTCTAAGTTAGGTGAATAGGGTTTAATGTTAGGGTGGTAGATAGAGTTTTCAAAAAATAGGTTTAGGGTTTGAAATTGAATGGAGCGTCACGCAATGTTGTTTCCATGAAGGCTTTTTGTTCATGACTTCTTGATTCCTTGAAGACAATCATGTTCACTTCTCTTCATGTTGCATGTTTTTATTCTTGTTTAGGAAGTTTAAAGCTATTTGGGGTCAAAAAGTGAAGATGGTTTATTGTTTGTTTTAATGTTTGTGGAGTAATTCACATTTGTGTTTTTCATTCTTCCTCCATTTGTCCTTCTTTTCTCTTTTTTTTTTTTCTTCTGTTATTTCTTTTCAAGCTAGTGTTCATTGTTTTTCATTGTTATTCGTTGATGCTCATTGTTGCTCACTACTAATCTTTGCTAATGTTTGATGATGCTTTTCATGAATGCTTGTTATTACTTGTTGTTGGAGGTTGCACAACGATGTTTGTCACCCATTTCAAGTACTTTTTTAAACTTGTTGTTAGTAGGTGTTCATTATTATTTGCTTTTGGTTTCCTCTTTGTTTGGCATTCCCCCTTCCCCCCACTTTGTAGGATGAGGAGTTTGATCAATTTTGAAGGTGATTTTCAAGTTCTCTTAAAGTATTAATTGCTTTTCATTTTTTTCTTTTGTTTTTTCATGATTTTTTTTTTAACAAGGGTTTTCATGTTTGTTTTTGTTTCTTTGATTATTTGTTAATTGTGTGTTTGTTTCTCTAGGTTTGCTTAATGGCTCTTGTATTTGTTTTTGTTTCTAGATGTGTAGGTTATATTTTTCAGTTCTATGTTAATCATTCAAGTTTGTTGTTTGTTGTGCATAAGATTTGTTTAACATTTTATGAAAACCCTTGCAATGCATTTTGCATTTACATTCTTCTATATAATGAAAAGAAGAGAACAATGTGAGTTGATTTAACTTTGTAAATGTGTTGATTTGCATCTTGTAGAGTTTAAATACCTTAAAATCAAAACTATTATTTTTGCTAAACATATACACTTGTATTTTTCCATCTTGTTGTGTAAAATTATTGTGGAAAATGTTGCAATCAAATGAAAATATAATAACAATTGAAAATGAAAGTGAACCAATCTCAATGATACTAAAATGATGGAAGAAAATGTGGAAGGAAGGTTAAGAAAGAATCAAAATCAATAAACAAAAAACAATAGAGATGAAAAAAAAAATTTAAAAGATGCAAGTCAATCTCCAAAATTTGCATATTCCAAGAAAGCATGGAAAGGGCACAACATAAATGCATCATGTTGGGCTTTTTATTGTGTTAATGATGGGAAATATGTTGAAAGGGAAGTTCACAAATTATGTAATGCATATTTTTTTACACCACTCCTATGAATGCACCTAATCCAAATATTTAAAAAATAAAAGGTTTATTAACATATTATAAGACCTATGGAATAATAAATCTGAAAAAACATGTGAATATAGAACATGCCATTATTGCAAAAAAATTTGAAAAAGAAATTAATAGTTTAATAAGAAGAATTATGGAAAGGCAATTAGTGAAGAAAAGGCCTAGTATGTTTGGTAGTGCAATATCTAATATTTTTATGTAAAAAATCATTTAAGAAATTATGTGCAAGACTTTCAATTGACTTTTTGATTGTGAAAAAACATTTGCCATTGTAGTTTGTGGAGAGTGTTTGATTTTACACTTGTACTCTTGAATTATCTTCTTTTCTTTATAGAAAATAAAATTTTCAAGAAACATTGCCTAACATGGTGGGAAAAACTAAACAAAAATATAATTTTCCAAAATTAGCAAATTGCACCTCTAAAGTAAGAAATTTTAAATGGATTCTCAAAGCAAACACATGACACATATTCTTTTGTTGTTAACTTGTTAGGAGTTTATTGGTAACCTAAATAAACAACTATTGATTTATTTGAAAAAATAAAAAACTACTTCTCTAGCCATGGCCAAAAATCTAACATAATTATTTCATCAATATGGGTTGAAAAAAAAATTAGTTCCTATGTCAAAAATGAAGGGTTAAAGATGAATACCATGATAATTCCCTCAAAATTCATTATCATGTGTGAATTGCGAGGTGTGAAATTTTTGGTTCAAAATGAAAGTTTTCAAAGTACTTGTTTTGGCCATGCTTTCTCTAGAACATTGTTAATATGATACAACAAAAAAGAAAATTTGTGAAAAATTCCAATTTGTTTCAATCAAGTCTACACATTTAAATTTGTAAAAATGTATAAATTGGCCTAAAGAATTTGGGAAAGGCAAATAAGAATGGAACAAGGCATGTGTGATGCTAGTCTTTGCTTGAGAAAATTAAATATTCTAATGAAAACAATGCACATTTTAATCTTTGATATCTTGAATTTTTGCTCTTTGAGTTTTCTTTGAATTTTTCACTAGTTGGAAATACTAATATTACATGTATAATTTTGATCATAGATTTGGTAGCAAAATCATTATGTTCCAAATTTTCTTGCAATTTAAAAATGCTATTATATGTTGCTATAACAAACAAAATACTATAATTATTAATAAGAGAGTATTATGGATATTATGAATATTTTTTCTCTTGCTATGAATGCCTATGTTTTGAAATAGTTTTATGACCACTAGTTGCTTATTAATGCATTGAAATTTATAATAACTATGTGCTTAAATTCAAGGAAGAAATTACAAAACCCATTGATCCATGTAAATTTGATTGATAATGATTTTGAGTTGTTTTTAACTTGGTTTTGTTTGATTTCAACATCAAAAAGAAATTTGTGATGTTTTAAAATCTTTCCTTTCTTTTTCAAGAAAATATGAAGAAAAAGCTTTCACAACATGTCTTTGATGTTAAACCTTAATTTTACAACTCTTTGTCTAATATTGTTTAGATTAGTCAATCATGAGGGCGATGTGACTATTATTGAAGATTTTGATAAGAGATCCATGTATTTTATGCTTTTGAAATGTTATTATCATTTACATCTAGTGCTAGAACTTGAGGTTAGTTGGGAAGACCAAGCAATGGATAAGGTGAATATTTTTGAATGAATTGTTAGTATAAATTAAACTAGCAAAAACACTTGTTCCTGAAAGGTTGTTGATTTTCAAACATTGCCAAGTGGACCCCAAGGAAATCACATGTTTATTTCAATAATGGGGAAACATGAAAACATATTTCCTACTATTGGTTTTCTAGCTTAGCACATTCTAAGCATTGTAAGATCACAAATTGAAATTGCAAAAATAAAATCTAGTTGATATTTTTACTAATCTAAGAAAATGTTGTTTACAATTTTAAGAAGTTGATATTTATGAACAAAATATGGTGAAATGATTCTAAGGTTGGTTGTGAAGCTCTTTCTAATATATTAGAGCTAATTGAGATAGATAAAGACCTATGAGGAGTTGGAAGAGTTTGAAAACTCATTTTTGAGTGAGATGAACTTATGCACATATAAAAATTTGAAAAAATCTTAGTATTCTATTATTGTCTTTAGTTTTGCAAGCTACAATTTTTAGCAAATTCAAAAATCTAAATTTTTCATTAAAAAAAGGGAACTTTGATAACCAATTGGTGAGAACCATTTTTGAAAACCAACTATTATTAAATGCATGAGAACTGGCACTTTGAAAACCGGCTGGAATTTAGTTTTTTCAAAAAATTGAAACCATTCGTCATTCTCTTAGAGATGGATTTTTACACAACTCCTCTAAGAAGTTCACAGAAAAAACCAAGAACCGCCCAACACTGGTGTCAACTCATAAGTTTGTTGGGTGTAGTTTTATGTGTTCACTTCATTTTATTCACATGTTTTGAAAATCAAATATCCTAATGTCCTTTCTTTGTTCAGGAAAGGAAGCAAGGCATTCGAGCAAAAGATCTGTTGTTGGGAAGAGGCTAGGCTACTTTCTGGTATGTACCTTAAAGCAATATGGTGAAACATGGGGAGTGGAAGTAGGCGGTTACAAAAGAGGTACCATTAGTGCAATTAACAACAATAGAGAGGCTTGCTAGGAAATTGCAAACAAACAAACCCTTAACAACAATCCTTTCTTGCATAATAGGGTGTTTCTAATTTCTACCTAAGACTAACCACGGTCCAGAAAATTTGATGATGGCCCAATCAAATGTGCCCAGCACCAAAAACAAACCAAAAAAGAACTTTGGGAGTCCCCACAACTAATTGATATGAGTCACAATTAAACAATGCAAAATGTGATTTTCAAAAAAATTGTTTGCAAAGTAGCCAAAAAATTGCCACAAAAATGTGTCCAACTCATGAGAAATTTGACTAGAGTGATGGTGACCCATTTCAATGGAGGGTCCAATTTTTCTTCTTCTTCTTCTTCTCAAGGGTAGGCTACCACACCTGTGGCCACATTTCAAACAATCCTGACTTATTTCTGTATGTGAAGACAAAATTTGAAGAATTCATTCTTGTGAAGGAGATTAGCCAAAGAGACAATTTTCAACAAAATATGTCGTAGCCAATGTGGATGTTATACTTGTAAATTTGTTGTATTCTCAGTTTCATATTCAATTTTGGAAATTTCAACCAGAGACAAATTTCAACAAAATATATCGTAACCAATGTGGATGTTACTCGTGTAAATTTGTTGTATTCTCAGTTTCATATTCAATTTTGGATTTTCTTTACATGGCCATTGACGGTGGGTCTTTGATCCTTTGTTTCCTGTGAAGGTTTGCAATCTTGAACAGGATTTTGAAATGCTTTTTAAATTAGAAATTGTGATTTTGCACATGAAGTGGGAGCCCCCAAAAAAACAACCTTTCAATATGGTAGTTCCCTGAAAGATAAAGTTCCCTTTCAATTTTAAGCCCCCACCAGATGAGGGCAAGGGTTTGGGATCAGATGCTCAAGAAATGACCCTGTGCACCTGATGGAGCAATTTCAGTTTGTTGGGCTTCCATGGGAACAGTTCCAAAGGCAGTTGTCTAACATAATAGGGAAATCCGTAAATTCACCCTGTCTTCAGCCTGTCTTTGGGCCTCTTTTCACCCCCTAACCCCTCTTTCAGTGGCATCCGCAAAGTAAGAAATTTTTATTAAAACTCAGCATTTAATGCACAAGGTTCCAGACGAATTATTGCAGCTGTACAGGTCGGAGCAGCGAAGATATATATGTAGCAGCAGTGGAGCGCTCAGGAAAAGAGAAAAACAGGGTGAAACTCAGAAAATCACACCCCACTCCCGTCCCCCCTTTGAATGCTAATGTACTTTGTTTTAGGTCCTTTTTAATCTCATCCTCTTTATGACCAAACTCAGGACTCAGAGTTACTGGTGCTGTATTTTCCCGACTTTACGGATAACTCTAATTTTCTCCATGTTCTCCAAGAAATGGCGAGATTTTCTTTGTAAGGTCTCGTTGAGGTTATGCCTGAGAAGCAACTGAACAATACAAAAGGGGAAATGACGGCGGCTCTTTGCAAAAGATTAAAAGGCCCACAAGAGATGGCATTTCCTTTTGAGAACATACTCTCCGCCTTCAGGAGGCGAAAAAGGTTACAGTCAGGAACTTGCAATTCCCCATTAACCAATGGAGAAGACTAATGCTCTTTTTTTTGGCCTTGCCTTCCAAGGCAAAGATATTGTGTTTAGATTCATTATAGAGTATAGTAGCTTAATGGATTTTGGCCCCTACGTAGTAATAATAATAGATCTATTTTTATATGAGGACTTTTGAAAGATGATATTTTGGCTTGTGTTGAAACTTGACATTAGTTGTAGAGTTATAATATCTTGAAGAATTTTGGTTTCTTTTAAAAGGACTTATATTTTTGCGCTTTGAAATATTTGAGTTTCCATAATTTTTCTTTTTGCCTTAGGATGATAGTTTTTAATGTAAATGGCAAGGCCACAGTGTGTGAAGCATATCCCTTGTTATACAATATATAACCGCCCAGCTGCAACCTCCACGCGCCTGCCTGCGGCGATGGAAGAAAAGCACTGAGAGACGACAGTTGGATCATTTGCCATGAGGAGCAGGCGAGAGAGATCCAGGTGTGCGGTACTAACATCCAGCCAGCACTTCCAGAAACGCCACTCAACTCCCTTCCAATGCAAAAGGCACAAACAGGGGGAGGGGAGCTGAGCTGAGGAGATGTTTGTAATGCGCCTAACTTATGGGAAGGAGGAAGAAGTTTCGGGAGTTTTCCTCTGCCATGTGAAAAGTCTCCTTGTCCGCGTTATTTGCAGCAAGTGGATCCGGCACCAAAATCGCGGAAACAAAAGGACCATTGCTGCTGTCTTTATGCGGGGAACGCGCATTTGGGTCTCTCCCCAGACGCGTGGACTCCCTCCGCCAATCCCCATCTTTGCAAGGACAAAGAGATGCATCCCATCCCAGGTGTGTTTTGCTGTCTGTCTTCAATGGAAATTTCGACTCGCTTTCTCCACTTCACTCCATACCCCAGCTGCATAGCCAGTTAGGCAGAGAAGAATTCAAAAAATGAAAGTGCTTGCATTTTTTTAATACAAATCTGTCAAAAGTGTCCACTGGTTTTTTAAAAATTGTCTTGGAGATTAAAATACTCAAGTCTTAAATATATCTTAAACAAGAAAAACAAGGGGTGTTTTACATTGTGGCCTTGTCATTTGCATTAAAATGTATCTTACTGCAAAAGAAGAATTATGGAAACTCAAATATTTCACCATGCAAAAATATAATCTTCAAAAAATCCTCTAAAAGAAACCAAAATCCTTCAAGATATTATAACTTTTATAACTAATCTCAAGTTTCAACACAAGCTAAAATATCATATTTCAAAAATCCTCATATAAAAATAGAGCTATTATTTATTACCTAGGGGGGACAAAATCAATTAAGCTACTATACTCTATACTGAATCTAAACACAATATCCTTTCCTTGGTGGGCAAGGCCAATAAAAATTTTAAAATCATCGTATGCCTCTTTTTATATTCGAAAGAAAGATCAACTTCATCATCCCCATAGCCCTACAGGTGAAAATCACAAAGAGATGACAAACAAATAACATGCTGGAAGCTACTCCATACCAATTGGTAGTTGGAATAAGAGCAGCTCCAGCGATGCTCAGTACGTGAGCCTGGAATTTAAAATCTGATTGGACGAATAAAAGTCAAAACATGCCAGTTTGGCTCAACAACGCCTTGCATTTTTGTACAGTTTGTTGAGGCTGGGAAAAGGCATAGCAAACTTGTGTACCTGCTAGAGGAGTGTAATAAATATGATGTGACTTCTGATCCATGTTCTCTGATTCGCCAATCATAATGATTGGTCTCCCACGTCTTTGCTGTCCCAATTTTAGTTTTATGGGTAGTAGTGTTTCTTTTATGTTTTTAATTTGTAACACAAGTGACAAGGGATTGTGAGAAGCAAAGCCTTTATGGCTATTTGGAGAAAATATTAATGGGTTGTAAGTTGCTATATTGCAAGAGTAGAAGTATAAATTGGGTGCAGAATTTTGAAGTTGGAGAGGTCCATACTGACTTTTTCCTAGACATCCAAGTATACAAGAGTAAACTTTACAAATGTAGAGGTGTTTGCTTTTTTTTGGCTTCCAACAAACAATTATGATATGAAATTTGACAACATGTGGCAATTACAAGTAAGTTTTTAAATTACAATTGCAAAGGATTTGAACAAGATACCATTAAATACCCATTGTAGCACAAAATACATGTAGCAATTGAAAATGTTAATATTATATTATACAATTATTTAAATCATAATATTACAATTTCAAGAATAATAATATATCTACCCAGAAAAACCCACTAGTCATCATACGAACTAAAGTTGCAAAACCATGACATCTCAATGACCTTTGCAATTACATAGTGATTTTTGTGACTAGGTAGTTACAATTGTAGTTGAAAAGGTTAATAGTCATTTCTTTGACTAGTCAAAAAACCCATAATGTGTTGTTGTGAAACTAGTTGTAGTGCCACAAACATTAAACTCCAATACTCAAGTCTAATGTTCATACTTGGTTGACAATTTGGCAAGGTTTTAAAAGAGAGTTCAAGCGTTAGACACCAAAGCCAAGGACCAAGGTGTTAAAAATCTCATAGGTTATGTAATAAATTGTCAAGCAACATGAATCATTAGGTAAATGAACCCTTGCCATTTTTGAATGTTTTGGCAATTGATCACATCATAGGGTGACTATAGACAATGTGTCTAAGTGCATGGAGGTATGAATTGAACTAGAAGATCAAAATTATTGAATGTTCTTTTGATTTGAATGTGGTCATGGAAGTAACAAAAGTTATGGTGGAAACCAACAAAAAGAAGGCTCTTCATTCATGAATAATGTCAAAAGGATTTTACCTTAATCTTGGGATGAGCCATCTAACACATCCATATCAAACATTGGGGCCACATGAGAGCAACATGTGTTGATTTTTCATGGGCTTTCTTGCAAATGGGACCATTTCATAAGGAGATATTTGGCAATTTCTTAAATTTTTGACCTTTTGAACAACCTTGCAAGTAGCCAACCCCTTTTAAAGCTAAGGGTATAAATAAAATTTACCAATAATAGAAACACTAATGGGTGGGGTTGGCCAAAAAAAAAAAAACTTAGACATGAGAATTATTTTTGTAAGGTCACATACCAAACATCGTTAGAGATGTTCTAATTCCAAACAACCTCCATAGGTCTTTGTATTAAGTCAACTACATCATTGTAATGCATTTCCTCTTTGTCAAGTTCTCCTTTTGATTTTAAATTGTCATTGAGGTAAGGAAACTCATTGTTTTCAATGTGCATATTTGCCAAACAACTACTCATGTTATGGAATATGTTTCAAATAAATGTTGAAACATCTTCCATAACAAAATCTTTTTCCAAGATGTTATTGGAGCTTGTAAACAAGTTAGTTTCAAAGTTAACTTTTATAACCTCTCCTCAAAATGTGTGTTCAAATGCACATAGAATCCCACATAGTTCCCAACCAGACACAATCATCTCCATATAGCACCCAATATAACACTAGAAGTTTCCCACAATCAAAAACTTGTTAACTCAAACATGTTAGGTACATGTGTGATCATCTTCACCTCCTTAGTTGGAACACCAACCTTTAATTTAGTCTAAATCTCCAAGGAATATCATTTTTTAAACTAATGTGTAAATGAAGACTTCAAAGATTATTAAAAAATCACATTACCAAGTTGTAATTTGATTGTGCAATTAACAAGGATATACAACACAAAGATATTTGGGTGATTCTCTTGCATATATGTGGTGAACTTTGCGAACCTATGTACATGTCAAAAATTGATCAATCATTTTATGAGAAGCAATCAAGTTTACAAATGGCTTTTTTAAGTAAGTAAGATACAAGAATTGTTTTCACAAATGTTTTGCAAGTTTGCACATTTGATTATTGATGACATTATGCAACATAATTTATGTTTCTCAATATGACAAGCCTTGATGACCCAAGGTAAAGACCTCTTTGTTTTGCCTTTAAAAACCACTTGAAAAGGTAAAAAATTACTAGATGTAGAAGATGAAATACAAACAATTATAGGTTATTTTATCTTTTGCACAAATTACTTCAACATCATTAGTGTTTTTTTCCCATCATGTTCATTCCTTGGGGAGATCATTTCCATTTCAATACAAATGGCGTGCATAAAAAAAAAAGGTGCAACTTATTGTAAAAAAATAAAAATAAAAATTTACTTAAATGTAAACATTAGGAAAAAAATGCCATTTTCTAACCAACTGATTTTCGACTACATATCATCCTCAACTTTGTTTCAACCACACAATAATATTTATTTATTTTAAATTCACATGGATGGGATGGCATCTCAAATGAGTTGAGGTGTCAACTAGTTTGATAAGTGTACAACATTGACCACTAACAAGTGTTGACTATATAAATGGTATAATTTTTAAAATAAAATATAACCCAATTGAAGAGTAGTTGAGAATTCCACTTTGCTATGACATTATGCCATGTCAAGTCAATTGCTTAACTATTTTGGTGGACCTTATTTTTGAATGGATGAAAGAAAAATATTAATGGATGAAATATTGCATGCATTGTACTTCAACTTGAATTATCATTACCTATACCCTACCCACATATTACCTACCCACTTACCTACTTATCATTACTTACACCCTACGTACGTGTTACCTACTTACTATTATAACTTATACCTACATATTACATACCTACCTACCTAGGTACCTCAAACTCCCAACTCGACCCTCTACCCCTTTTAGAGTTGGAAGCCGGGAGCGTGCCTCCAAGTCTCAACTTTTCGCAACTTGACTTTGTGAAACCCTCAAGTGGGTTTCACCCCGTGACTTGGGAGCGCGTCACGTGGTATCAGAGCCACATTATGGGAATCAATAGATGTCATGTACGTATTGTCATACTGAAAGGGATTCAATGGATCTATTCCCAAGGATAATTATTGAATAGTTAAAAGCAATTTGTGGGTTTATTAAATTCAAAGATTGTCATGACATGTTTGATGGAGGTTCTGAACCACATTATGGGAATCAATAGATGTCATGGAGGGGTGAAAGTCCTTTAAGGTGTACCACATAAGATGAAAAGGGCCTAGTCCTTACTGCAATCCTTTTTTACCCTATATTTTGATCCCCATAAAAAAATAATGAATCAAAAGTTGTTAAAATTTTCAAAAGGACTATATTTTAAACTATTGCAATTCTAGATTATATCATAATCATGCATAAATGTGTCTTTAAATGGTAACAAAAAAATAGAAAAAGGTGAGGTGACAAGATTTTGATACACCTTAAAGAATTTTGTCATATTAAGGGATTCAATGGATATGCTCCCAAGGATAGTTACATAATAGTTAGTGGCAATTCATGGGTTTGTTAGATTCAAGAACTACATAACTTAACCTACACCCTACTTTAAATCACCTATGCTATAATCTAAATATATTTAACCTACAATTTATCACCTACCTATAACTACCTTGGTAATATATGTAATAAGTACTTACCTAACTTACAAAATATTACTTACCTACCTACATGTACCTAGAAGTAATTTGCAACAAGTGTATTTGTTTAACCTACAACCTACCTAAGTAATTAATGAGGCATGTAGGCTACCTAAGAAGCTAGGTTGGATAGCTAGTGAGGCTAGATTTAAATGGGGTGGCAAAGCAAGGTAAGTTATGACTACCTACCTACTTATTGTCTACCTAGATGCAATAGGAGGTCCCTAGGTAAGTAATAGGTAGATATGTTAGGTCAAATGTAGGTAAGTAGGTTACTTAAACTAATTAGGTATAGGTAGATAGGTATTAAGTAACTAGATAACTAAGCAAGGCTTTTAGGTAAGTACCTACTTGATTTTTGTTTAATCATGGTATCACAACTTACAACCTACCTATACTTAACCTATTACTACCTACCTAGGTCTACATAGGCTTTAATTTAGGCAAGGAAGCTAATTAAACCTAGGTTAGGATAGTTAACTAGGCTAAGCAAGCTACTTTAGTTTAGCAAGGGTTTAATTTTGTTGTATAAAATAATTAGTATATAATTTGATGGCATTTTACATATTCATTAAAATGCCATAAAATTAAAATTATACCATTTATAATGTTTTAAATTATAACATAAGTGTCATTCATTTATAAATGATTCCATTTATATCATTAAATGTCATATAATATATATAATGCCATAATTAATTATGAATGGATGGATTTAATGTGGCATATAGTATGAATGAATGAATGAATGATTAAATGTGCCAAATAATATGGATGAATAAATTGTTTGACATATAACATTGGTGGCAATGCATTGGCGGGAAATTCAAATTTTGAATTATAATTGAAAACTACTTGAAATGATGTCAACTTGCATAGTTGAAAGTTAGTTGACATCCCAACTATAACCACATACTTCATCCATCCATGGATGAAGGGATTGCCCTTATATAACATTATCATTCACTTTGAGCATTTTTTGCACTTTAATTTGATTTTTTTTTCTTTTTTATAGTTTGTTTTGTTTTATTTTACTTTTCTTTAGGCCCACCTTGTGTTTAAAAGTTTAAATCATGTAGTTTAATATCAATTCATGGACTTTTTCAACTGAGGGCATCGTGCCTTTTACATGTGAGGAATTTTCACTTTGGGGTTATTATTAAGTTGTTTTCTTTTTTATCATGTTCAAACTCTTTTTTCTTCTTTTCATTGAATTTTTTTAAAAAATTTATTAAACACATTAAAGTCATATGGTGTCAAGGCAAGTGAACATGAATAGCATGAAGAGATGAACTTATGGAATTTGGAAGCCACCACCACACATGCCTCTTACAATTGTAGGTGCTTAAAAACTTTTTTCCTTTTTTTTGTTTATTTTCCCTTTACCAAGATATTTATTCTTTTATTTCTCCACCATGTTACCTTTAGTTAAATTTTTTAGCTGGGTTTTGTTTTGAACTCTTGTTGTTTTTTTTTTCCAATTAGGTTTTTCTTTAAACTTTCATTAAGGTAACTAGGTTGGTTTTAGTACACTTAAACGTTTAGGGCAGTCCAGATCCAAGGGGAGGGGTTTTTTTTTTTTGGTGTCCAAACAGATGTTGAACCCCTCCTCTTGATGCATTTGAATCACTAAAAATCATCATAAATGGACTAGAAATGAGAAAGTTATGACCCCCCAAAGTAAGGGGAGTCAAAAACTCAAAACAACAAACCACAACCAATTCTTGAATACCCAAAAACTTATTTTTGTGTTGTTCTATTGTTATTATAGTTCAAATATTATTGGCCTAAGGTGGCGCTCCTATAGGTGGCGCTCCTATAACATTTTAAATCATTTAAAATGAAGAAGAAATGAGAAAATTATGAGTTTTGAAAGTAGGAGGGTTTAAATAAAAAGAAAAAATAAAAAAATATTTTGTAAGTATGAATTATTTTTTCTTCAACTCTCATTGGTTTTTCTTCTTTTCCGATTCCAAAACAAACACTTGGGCAATGAGAGCTAAATTTATGAACCTTTTCAACCAACAATGTAAGTAAGGTTTTGATTATGTTTGTTTTAATGAGCTACTTTCAACTAAGTTTCAATTATATAATTTCTCCTATATATTGATTGAGTTCAATTAGATTTAAATTAAGTTTCAACTATGTTTGTTGACTATGTATAAGGTAAACCCATGATGTGTGCCATTTTTATTCGTTATTTACTTCTAATTTTTCCATATTTCAAAGTGTTTCTTTTTGGTCAAACTTCCTTATTCTTGATAGTAAATGATGAATTTTTAATGATTTTTAATGTGTGCAATTAGTGTACAATCTTTTTCTTGATGCATTATAATTTATATTCCTATTAAGTTTTTTCATTTTTAACAACTTTCATTTTCTTTAATTCAAAAATGTAAGGCGCAACTATGACCAAGTCAAAATACATAGTCCAACAAGCCAACAATCCAATTAAGTTGCCAACAACGAGTTCACACCATTAGTGCATAAACATAGGACAACCACCTTATAGGAAAATAATTTCATTTTTCTAATAAATGTTTGATTAATAACATTAACATTTTCGAGATGTAGATGGGACCATTTCCTACATGGGAACAATGTTTCCTTGCATAATTTTAAGATTATAATCGAATTTGCATTCTTAGTTGATAATGTATAGGTAGATTATGCTTTTATTTTCTTTAATTAATTTTAGTTGGGTGTATTATCCCTATAGTCTACCTTTCGTAATCTTACAATTGTGAGTGTAATTTGTGTAGATTTGTAATCTCAACTACATTTCAACTAATTTACATAAATTTTGACCTTTTTTCAACATTTTTTCAAATTTTTTTCAACTTGCTTTCAATTACCTTGTAGTTGATCTCTTTACTTTGGCTCGACAGCACATATGTTAGATGAATTACAAACAACAAGATGCCATGTGTCATGCAAGTGTGTGACATAAATGTCCATGTGGCACAATATCATATGCTGACATTTTCAATAAATCAATCATTTCAAGATTTTGAGACCATACACATGGCACACGTCAAATAATTTAATTTGATGGTGAACCATGAATGCCCATGTGACACATGTCAATGTTCCATTGGTTATGATATAATTGAATAATAATCAAATTTCTAAAATTCCATGCCTTTCCTCAATGACATGACACATGCCAACGCTACATTGGTTGTAATACAATTGAAAGATAGTCATAATTCCAATTCCACACCCCTAAATGACATGACATGTAGGTGGATGAAGTTCATACATTGACTTGCCAGCATGGAATCAACTAGGTCCAATTAGCATTTTATAGTTGAAATGTTGCGTTGACTAAAATGTATGTCATTTTCAACTAAAATGTTGTCACCCCAACCTTAACCCACAAATTGACACGTGTACACTGTTTTCAACTCTATTGTAGGGTCAATTCAACATTGTCAACTATTTTGAAAATTAGTTGACAATGTCATTTTTGAGTTGCAAAAAACCTTTTGTAGTTGAAAGTGATGTTTTCAACTATAAATGACATTTGAGAAGTAGTTGAAAACATAGTCGAAAAATGGGGTTTTTCTCCTAGTGAAATAAGGTGCCTATTACTTGTTATGATAATATATTGAAAATATACCTAGTGTATTTTTAAATATATCTATAATATATTCAAAATATGCCAATATTTCATAACAAACTAAAGAATGCCCTTTATTTTAAGTGCATTTTAAAATATACAAATGGTAACCTCCCCAAGGTTCATTCTTTAGCCATTAGAACCAAATGGATATTAATTTGATTTGTATTGAGTTGACAAGGTTGGATGGATTATTATAACTCTTAACAAGATAAAATATAAGGTATGTCATTATAGTATTTTACATCTTTCAATCCTTCATAACCTTTTGATGTGTAATGCTTGAAGTCCATTCAAGCTCTTTGTGCATGTATTTCTTGATCCATTCTAGTTTAACCTTGAAAAAGGTTGCATGTAAAAGATTACCAAATACTTGAAATGCATATGCTTTTAAATATTTAATGACAATAGATTATTCAAACATTGATCAACAACTTTCATACTAAAGAGCAAACTCTTCAAACCATTTGCAACATTCTTATCTACATGTGTTAGAGGTCTTGTCATGTGTTTTTCAAATTTTCAATAACATACGGTGATTTAGCATTGCATTTACATGAACATGAACATGTTTCCATCTTTATCATACCAATTTGAAATAGACACCTCAAATAGCATATCATAAAGGCCTAAAGATCCATAGGCATTTTATATGATTTCCTCACATCATGAACGACATCAATGACATTGCAATGTCACTTCATACAACTTCAATTAATGGTAATAGTTCAAAACTAAACCATTTAATGTAATGTTGTCACTTCTTGTGTTTTGAATTAGAATCACCTCCAATGTCTAATTCATGGGTCTCTTTTATTCATTGACAACTAACTCCTGGGTTTGCTTTACTTCGTCAACAATAAAGGGTACAACAAAAGGTACTTCAAGGTCATCCCACCTTTTGTTTAATAGATGCAATGTTCTTAGTTGGTTGTGTTGTAAAAACATCTACAATGTGCAAGTGTTATTCTTTACTCATTTAAGAAAACAAAGACAAATACATTGATTGCTTCATCCTCTTATACATCCACGTCATATAAATACAAATAGCATTAGTTTACATCATGAACGAAATCAACATCATCCACTTTTGAACATTCATTCATATATCATAGACTACAACTAGGTAGACAAATCTTTATTTTTCAACAAAACCTTTCTACTCCCTAGTTAAACCTTTACTTATCAGCAAAACCTTATCACTACTTGGCTAGACTTTACTTATTGATAAAAAAAATTTACTCCATGGCTAAACTTATACTTCTTGACAAAATTGTTCTACTCCTTGGTTAAACCTTTGCTTCTTGGCAAAAAGTTTCCACCCCTTGGCTAAACCTTTACTTTTTGGCAAAACCTTTACAATCATTGGTTAAACTTCTCCCTTTCAACAAAACCTTTCTATTCCTTGGTTAAATCCTTACCTCTTAGTAATACCTTTTTACTCCTTAGTTAAACCCAAATTTTTGGCAAAAAAATTACATCTTCTTGACTAAACCTTAAAATTAAACTTCTATCGCTTGATAAAACCTTTATATATTATTGGCTAAACCTCTGCCTTTCAAACAAAATATCTATTTTTTAAATTAATTTTTTTTAATGATTGGCAAAACCTATATTTTTTCCTAGCTAAACTTTTGTTTATCAACAAAACCTCTTCTTTTTGTTAAACCTTTACTTCTTGGTAAATCTTTTATATCTTATTGGCTAAACTTCTATCTTTTTGAAAAAAATTGTTTCTTTTTTGCTAAACTTCTACCTTTTAATAAAACTTCTATATGTCAAGGACACAAAGATTCATGAAAATAAGGTTAAAGGAAAGGTCTAAACTTTTAACTTTCAAACAAGGAACAAGACAATATTATGTGATTAAAAAAAAAGAACACAAAAATTAAAAACAAGAACACAAGATGTGCAAAATAAGTGTGAAAATAGGATTTTATTATGTTAACATATGCAAACATGAACATTAAAAAACATGACAAGGTTATGGTGAAGATCATGCTTAAGACTAATGTTCAACAAATTGAAGGAAATGAGGGGTTCTATTTCTATTTATACCCCTTTGGGGACCTAACTCAAGGAACCTTCCAAGGAGATTTCTATGTTCATCAAGTAAAGAAACTTCTTGAAAGCCTTCTTAACTGAAAGTCAATTATGAGTTAATTGAAATTTAACTGAAAATTAACTAGGATTTAATTAAAAGTCAACTAGGAGTCAAATATGAATTAATTGGGACTTAACTTGAAATTGACTAAGAGTTAACTCGGACTTAACTATAATTTAATTAATATTTAATTTGAATGAATTAATAGTCAATTAAAAATGAATTATGAGTTAAGTGGAAGTGAACTAAAACTAAATTAAAAGTTAAGTACATGGATGAACATTCAAATGGATGAACTCCATGGCATTGGCATATGTGACACAATATATTTTTGGCTTAACCTCTAATGTTTGACAAAACCTCTATTTTTTTTTGTTAGACTTCTATCGTTTGGCAAAACCTTTATCTTTTTTTGGCTAAACTTTTATCGGTTGGAAAAACCTATATATTTTATTGACTAAACCTCTACCATGTGGTAAAATCTTTATATTTTCTTGGCTAAACTTCTATGGTTTGGCAAAACCTTTATATTTTCTTAGTTAAACCTCTACGGTTTGGTAAAACCTTTATATATTTTTAGTTAATTTTTCTAGTTAAACTTCTATTTCTCGGGAAAACCTTTTTTCTTTGCTAAACCTCTACCTTTTGGCAAAACCTCTACCTTATAGCAAAACCTTTTTGTTTATTGGCAAACCTCCATGTCTTTTTAGCTAAACACCTATTATAGGCAAAACTTTTATCTATTTTTGGTTAAGCATTTACCTCTTGACAAAACCTTTTTGTTTCTTGGTTAAACCTCTATATTTTCATGGTTAACGTTTTCAATTACCTAATTAAATTTTTATATCTTAGTAAAAAATAAAATTCACTAATTATTTTTATGTATCGGAAAAACTTATATATTTTATAGTTAAACATGTACCTTTATCTCATCATGGCTAATCTTTGCCTTTTGTCAAAACCTCTATTTTTTTCGAAAAACACATATTTTTTTAGCAATTACACTTTAATTTTTAGCAAAACATTTATTTATTGGCAAAACCTACCTACCCACACATCATCATACCTACCTATGCACTTGCAAATTTTGTAGTTCAATTGAAGAAATTATAACATAAAATGTGGGTATTTCAAATGACCCACTAACATCTATTTTAGTCTATTCAAACTTGTGATGACGATAAGCCATTAACCCCAAATGTGGGTATTGCAATTGTGGGAATTTTTTTGGTGGTGGTCCCCTATTTCCACTTTGGAGCATTTAATGCAAGATGCACTTAATTTAATTAAAAAATGGGCTTGATATATTTAGATTTAAAAAGACATCAAACATTTATGAATATTTGCACAATTTTTAATACTAATCAAAATCAATCCTAGGTTAGATTTTGGGGGTAAATTTTCACATACAAATACTTGCAACAAGACTCATTTTATCTCTTTTGAAAATGAATGAAGGTCTCAAGTTGGGCCCTCAAGTTGAAATGACCAATTAAAAGTAAATGAATAAACTCTTATTTCATTCATTTAAATTATTCTTTTCATTGTGTTTCAATTTTAATTCATTGTTCACTCCTAGAATATTATTTTGTATTGATTTACCATATTTTCTTGTACAATTAGCTTAGGGTTTAGTTTCAAACATGGGTTGTGTTTCAAAATTTCAATCAATGGAGATCCAAAAACCAAGGAGATCATTTTTCAACAACATGAACTTGGTGTGGAGAAAGGATGTTCAACTTGGAGGGCCACATATTATATCAAAGTTAAATGTGTATACATCCCACATGTATGGGTTTTAAAAATTTTAAATGGTGAACGAAGGTATGAAAACTCCCCAATGGAATGGAACATTTATAAACGGGTAACCCCACAAGAAAATGTAAAAATGCTAAAAATCCAAAACAACTTTGGCCATATTTGGTATGTTATTTTATTGTTCACTTTTGTTATATGGTTGTTCTTTTTATTTCATATTGTACCCAACTTCAAGTCCTAAATTGATTGTACATTTTGTAGGCATGCATGTGGGTATGGACTGGAAGATAATCGTGGAGACCCAAACCACCATCATTGTTTAGCTCGATTCTCAATTAGGTAATTATACAAATAATTTAAAACAATGGAAATAATCTTCTACCATCGACTATATACACATGGTAATGGTGAGCCTATGCACAACAAGCATGACCTTAATTCCATTGCACAACCATTTATTTTAAGGACCACATTTGGATTTAATTGGGTTTATGTTACATTGTTAAACAAATATCGTACCTCAAACTCATGTTTAGTGTTAATTAATTCATTATTAAAGTAGTCAATTTTTTTGAAATTATTAACAATAGTTTGTCAAAATTCAATGAAATTGAAACCGTCTCACATTAAAAATTAAGCAAAATGTATCATTTTAGGGTGACCGTTTTGGTGGTCTTTTTTCCTTCATTCTTTTGGCTTGATCGCGAAGCTTTAAGGTGCACCATCATATGTAGATGCCATTTTTGCACGAAACCTAAACCATAGTATGACAACGGTTTTTTCATAGATATATTCATTTTTTGATGTGTTCACAATCACAATGATAGATCCACAGAAAATTCCATAGTTAAATGCCTCACTTGCAACTGGAGTTGCAACCTCATATGTGACCTATTTGATCAATAGACACACAAATAATACATCCTACCAAGGGTCAAATTTTAGTGTGCAGTAATGTTTCCATGATGTTGTGACACTTGTAGATAGGCTTACACAAAGCTTTAGGGAGTTTTTCATTCCTCTTCAACCAAATAAGAATATTGTGGAAAGCTAGGTGATGTAAAAAGATGAGTTTATTGAAAATTAGCAAATTTACAAAAGGATTTGATAGGAAGGTACATTCAAAATCGATAATGTGCAAAAGGATGAGTTTATTGATAATTGTCTTGATAGGACACTTCGCATGAATATTTAACACTTACTCAACCTTTGCACGTAGCATTTGCAAACCACTCAAATGCACTCCTAATAATATAAACATTGATGTCAAATGTGGTTACAAATAACATGCAGATTGAAAACTTGTAGCAACTTCTAACAAAGTTTTTGGTGGAAATAATATTCACAATCAAAAAGTCAATGAACTCAAAGAGGCGGTCAAGGTCACTGAAAAAGCTCGCAACCTTGCACAAAAAAGTATGATTGCTTTAAGGTATGTGTTTTGCTACCTTGTGTTGGAAGTCCAAGATTCCAAAATCATTCTTGGTGCATAGCTCATAGGTGCATGATGATTTCTTTGTCCAACATGAAATTTTGTCACATGTCAAATTCCATGTCTCATGTTCAAATTTAGGGAGGATGATTTGAAGATCCTATAATCAAATAGTTTTTATAATCCAAACATTCAAACAATTATGCATGATTTCAAGAGTGGAATCTTCTAGATCTATATCATCTACTTCCTCTTCATGTTGTTTAAATTTTAAATTAAAAGTAATTGAAATGAGAGGTGTAATAGCATTGACCTCCATAGCTTCAAGCTAAAATTGCATGTTGAAGTTCCTTAGTAGTCTTGTTTATTTCCCAACCTTTGCAAATCATTTCCTTCATGTTTTTCACATGAATCCATGCATGAAACAACCATGCACATGGGTTTAGTTTCATAATTGACATCCGAAAATCAACTTTAAGATTATCACCTTTTTCTAGTTGGCTTTTGATTATTGAGTAGGTCAAAGAATGAAATTTTTTCTTGAATGCATGTTTGAATGGGCATTGCGAGATGACATCAGCAGGTTGAAGTACGCCAATGTAGTTTGTTGGAATGAAGATGACACACCCTTTTGGAAACTTCAACTTCATCCAATCCATTTTTTTTTTACTTTTGTGAATTAACCAACAATCAATAAACCAAACCATCTTTTGCTCTTCCAATAAAGCAAATTTCTCCACTTGAACTTTTCATTAGGGCATGGGATGTGTTCAACAAAATCTAGTGGTTTCCAAATTAGACCAATGATTGGAGATGTAGGTAAGATGAAAGCCACTTGAAAGACAATTTTTTTTTCCTTCATTCATGGGTGGGAACATTTGACTTGTTGTGCCTTAGAATACAACTTGCAAAAACAACATTAACCCATCTATTGAATATGATACAACTACTATAATTTGTCTTTTGTCTTTTATCCCTAAAACTTGTATGTGTTTGGTTCCTTTTCTTTCCCATGTTCGATCCCCTTAAATGGGTACAAGATGAACTTTAGTTTGATGACGCGCTCCCAAGTCACGGGGTGAAACCCACTTGAGGGTTTCACAAAGTCAAGTTGCGAAAAGTTGAGACTTGGTAGCACGTTCCCGGCTTCCAACTCTAGAAAGGGGTAGAGGGTCGAGTTGGGAGCCCCGGGATTAGACTAGGAAGATGGACTAGCTTAGCTCATGTGAATCTGCATCCAAAAACCAACCAAATCGGGTTAGTTTAACATTCGGGACACCCTTTGGTGTTGGGACTTGCCACGGGCACTTGGACACACAAGACTCACCACAGCCCGGACTCGGGGGAAGCCACCACCTTCCCCCATATAGTATTCTTTGCGGCTGGTCGCGGAGGCTACATCCGAAT
>Ga0116227_10007318_pt1 | contig 21669 bp, 16 predicted proteins | sample S1TSphgellanicum_FD_89693 | JGI IMG/M metagenome (GOLD analysis project Ga0116227, IMG submission 89693) | Host-associated microbial communities from peat moss isolated from Minnesota, USA - S1T2_Fb - Sphagnum magellanicum MG | ecosystem: Host-associated > Plants > Peat moss > Unclassified...
TATAGGATCTTGGTTAGAGAAGGAAAAAGTGAACGGAATGATTACAAGAATCTTGCGAAGCAATTGGATCAAACAACGAATAAATATCCAAAAATAATGTGTGTGCCAGCAACGGAAGTATGTCGTGAACATGAAGAAATGGAGGTTGTAACATCGATGCATGTGTAATCACAAACGTCATAAATAGAAGATAAACTTGCAAGGGTACATGACTATTTTAACGAAGATAAATGTTTCAAAAAAAATTCAAATTGTATTAGCAATGAAGTGCTACAATGACTAAGATTGGTACTTTGGGTAAGGAGATTCTTCAAAGAATTTTTCAAATTCACAACCAAAATCTATAAAAAAAAACACGCATCTCCAAATTTGAGGCAACAAGTGCTAGAAAAGGAGGGATACTAATTCCAAACTTCTTGACATTCAAATTTTTAAGGTTCATTTGGTAGTGAAAGCATGGAGTTGGAGGAAAGAGAAAAATTTGTAATAAGATGGGTGACCCATGTACATGCTTGGTAATTCCAAATCCACCATATTATGAACCACCAAAGGACTAGGAAGAAATTCATAACCATTTTGAAGTTGTTTATGAAGAATGGGTGAATGCCAATCAAGGAACCATGGGAACACGAACGAAACATATTACAAAAGGTAGCACATGAATTTTTTTGCACCCTCCATATGTTTTTGTAGCAAAATAATCAAACAAAAGATCAACATAGAACACATAGAAAATGATGACTGATAGTTTGTGTCAATTTTTTTTTGAAAAAATAGCTTTAGACCCTTCTCTAGTTCCAACCCTGCATCTTCCTCATTTTTAGTCCTTATAAAATGATTTAAAACTTGATGGGTGGCCAACTAAGGTTTCATAAAACTTTTTTTTATTCCAAAAGCAAATATGCAATGATGAGAGATCTGAAGCTCAAAATCCTAATCTATTTTAATTCATTCATCATCCAATAGTAAAGCCCCTTTCATTGAACACCCCATATCTTTCACATTCCTTGACCAAATTGAACAATTTTTGCAATTGTGGAAGCACTAGCTAGAAAGCCACAATTGCGTTTTCAACTTCAAAAGTAGAGGAAAAATGTGTGAGGATTTGACTTCCTTTGAATTCTTAAATGTTCATTCACCAACCTATTGACCCTAAAATAGCTTGTTGTTTTGGCTATTTGAAACTACAAAGATCATATTTCAAAAACACAAACTAAACCGAGGAAAACATCATAACCAAATGATGATTATGTAACAATTATTTGTCCACTAAAAAAACTATTACAAATGTAGGCACTTCTAGCTTAGAACAATAACCTATGCAAGTTAGTTCCATTTTTGTCATTAACTAGTTGCTAAATATTGTACTTTTATTAAATGGATCATAATAAAGAATTAAAGCACCACATAGCAACCATACATGAAAGAATTGATGAAAATGTTAGCAATCAACAAAATAATTAATTAAGTTTTAAATCAACAACCTCCAACAACAAAAACAAAAACATTATTATACTAATTTGTAACCATTTGAAATTTTTGTCATGAATCTATTTTGCTTTCACAAATTTTGTGATTGTAAATGTGAAATAATGATCACTTTCAAGACCTCTTCATGCACATGTTACATAATTTCATTTTAAGGTTTCATGGATCATTTAATGATGAAACTAAGGCTAGGTTATGATAGTCCCCATGAAAATCTTTGTTTAGATTGTAGACACTTACTTTCTAGATAACCTACACCTAAATCCGCCCCTTTGGGGTTGATTTTTAACTTAATCATTCTACATACACACAAAGCCCAACCCTAAAATACAATTTCTAAGTAACGTTCATCCCTAAGGTCCTAAACCATGGTCTTTACCTTTAAACCCTAACCATAAATCCTAAAAATCAAACCAAAAAAATCCCAAACCCTAAACAATGAAACCTTAAAAGCCCCAAACATAAACCTTAAAAGTTAAACCTTGAAACCATATAACCAAAAAATTTAAACCTACCAACCCTATTAAACCTTAGAAATTAAACCTACACCCCACAACCCCAAAATCATTAAAACATGAACCCTAAAAATTAAAGTACATTAAAATTTCAAATTTAAAACCCATTATGCCAAAACCTACCATTCATGATTAGGACATTTTGTGATATGTCCTATTAAGTTAATCATGTAGTCATGGATGACATGTCCTTCCATGGGTTAACTAGTCGTAATCATGTTTATTATTATATACAAGAAAAAATCTTATCATTTTCCATCCTCACACGTTATAATGACCATTTGATTTTATTACATTTTGACCACATTTGGCCATATTAAGTTTGCAAATGGCTTGTTACACTAATTAATATATTGTTTATAGTTGCAACATTCGCTACATTGTTCACACATGAGTATAATTTGAACCTTATTTTACTTTTTAATAATTTCAAATTATTGACATGGAAATTGGGGTAGCATTTAACTTTATTTACATGATGCACTATAATGGGTTAGTAATGTTTTTTACATCTTTTCAATTATCAACATAGTACATGAATTGAACCATAAATTTTTAACATGTTGAAACCATTGTTCATGGGTTGCATTTTACACTTACCATAATTTATTAAAACACATGTAACAATTTAAAACCTCACATTTATATTGGAATGAGTTTGTGACTTTTTTGACATCTCTTCAAATGTCAACATGTGTACATGAATTGAACCATTTGTTTTTAATATGTTAAAACTATTCTTCATAGGTTACATCTTACACTTATTACAATATATTAAAACACATGCAACTAAATGTTTTGCAATTATACTCAATATTTTTGTGATTTTTTTCACATCTATTGAACTATCAATATACATGAGTTGAATCATCCACTTTGAACCTATTGATTAAACCATTACTTAAATGTTGCATATTGCACACATTATTATATATTGAAACACACATGACTTAATGCCTAACATTTATATTTGAATGTGTTATTGAGTTTTTTCACATCTTTTGAACTATCAACATTTGCACATGAGTTGAGTTATTCATAAGTTATATTTTGCATTCATCACAATTTCTTGAAATGGATGTGTAAAAATTTAGTAGATCTCATAGTCAAATTTGAATGGGTTAATATTTAAGTTAAAATGTTCATGCATGCAAACTCTAAGGTGTCTATAAACCTCTAAATTACAAACTTTTAGTAAACTATTTTTTTGTATATTTATGTAAATTATTTTAAAAAATTTGTTAGTTTGTTTTAGGCATCATGGAAAAAAATTTATTATAAATGTTCATGATGTCACATAGAAAATAATTCCTAAACTTCTTTCCCATTTTTTAACCTTAATGTACAAGGGAAAAAATAAATCCATGCCAAAAAACATTGATTAAATTTTTTTTAAAAAATTTCATTATATATGTATACACACTTAAAATTTTTATTTATTTAAATTATCAAGATTAAAATTTTTAAGTTTTAATTTTTAATCATGATTTAACAATTTTTAAAGTATGTTTTGTTATAATTTTATGTTTAAATATTTCAATAATAAAATAAAATAAAATTTTAAATGAATTTAAAATGATGATATTTATCATGACATCAAGAATATTTTTTTTTCAAATTTTTGGTGTTGTTCAAAATAATCCATAAGAAGATTTGGGCACATTTTGGTTATAGATCATATATGGAAATATAAAATTGTTAAGATCCTTTTGTATTTTGGTTATATGTCCTAGAACCCATTGTAAGATTTTATCTTTTTGAAAAAATAAAAAAAATTGGTGAATTTTGGGTTTTAATAAAAAAATATTTTGTTGATTCCATGACCTAAAATAAATAAACATAATGTCCACATCATATTACCTTGCAACTTCATAATATCCATGTCATAAAATGTGATTATTCAAAATGACTAAAACAACTTTCAATAAAAATTTCCTAATCAATTTGTCATTTTTTACCAAAACCATACAAATTGCATATTAGTCAATTTTTGTTTCATTTCACTAAAACCCTAGTAAATTTGTGTAGTTGCAAAACCCATGATTCCTTCTTGTGACATAACTATAGCACATTACAATAGGTGATTATAGTCATATACATGACTATAATAGTTTGTAATCAATGATTGGAACCATATTGCATGCTTATATTATCTTACAAATAATGACTATAATAATAATCAAAACTACATATATAATACTAATCATTGACGTTAATTTAATTACTATTTATCAAAATTAAATTAATGATGCATATATTAAAGCTAGATACTTTAGGTAGGCTAAAATAAGAACATTAGGTAGGTTGAAGTAGGTATGTTAAGTTATAAGGTTAAGTAGGTTGGGCTAAGCTAAACAAGTTGGTAATATGTACATTGATAAGAAGATAATTAGTTAATAATATGTAAGTTATATAAATAAATATGTAGGTGGGTGATTAAGAAGGTTCATCAGTGGTGTATTTGAAACCAAATGTAGTCATGGATGTAATAATAAAACCAAGGTTTTGGTGTAATGACCCAAAATTATAAGAATTAAACCCTAAAACCCCAACCTTAAAATCTTGACCTTAAACATTAAGCCTAAAGTCTCAAATTTTAAGCCCTCAAACCTTAGGCCTATAACCCAACCCAACACTACAACCTAAAAACCACATATAACATAGATTTAGTTGGACAACCCTTAGTTGAAAAAAAAAATGTGTTGAGTCTTCCCTTTGTGAATCTTGGATGTTAAGTTTGTCTTTGTTCATGATTATTTGAGATTTAGTAAATAACATCAAAATGGGCATGAACAAACAAACAAGGGAAAATTGGGCATTAAAAAAAGGTTGAATTAAACATGATTTTAAGGATAATTTGATTATAACTTTCAATATCATGTTTTTTACAGATGTTCAATGAAATTTCAAGATATTTTTAAATTGCGCTTAAACTTGTGAACTTGAATCCCACATTGAAATTGAATTAATTTTGGATTTTATTTTGGAAAATTTGGAAATTGTAAGTTTAAGGACATGTGAATCGGTAGGTTTTGAACTTGACAACATGTTCCATCAAATTACAAAAAATTATCTACAATTAGAACTAGAGGTTGAATCAAATTTTTAAAATGAAGTTTGAACTAATGTTGGGTAGTTTTTCACTTTTATGAAGAACCCTTGGTTTTGGTTTAAAAAATTAACAATTTATTATGATGTGCATTGCCAATAATTTTTTTTAAAATTATTTAAAAGGGTTTTTAAATGTTTTAAGGTTTAGGAATTTAAATATTAAGGGCATTCATAACATTTAAATTTTAAGATTAAAAATGTGTATCATTTGATTATTTTCCTACATTATCTAGTTGATATAGTTAAGGATGAATCAAAAAAATAAATTAAAATATTCCATGTAACATGAACATTAACAATGATCTAACTTGGGATTTTTTAATTGCAATATATTCATGGATATTTACTTTTTCATCAAAATCTTGAAGTTGTAGAACATATTCATCTTTTCGTTTTCTTGAAGGTCAATGAAACACCTACTTCTTGGCCTCATACTCTTTCTTCAATGTTAGGTATTGAAAGTAGTCCTTAAATCCTTTAATTTCTTGAAATCTCTCCATTGTCTTCTCTTCAACCCCATTGGTTGTCCATGTAGCCAAACAATTTTTCACAATAACCTATGTTTGACCACTTTTGTCAATACCTCCATTTCCTAGAGTAGGATGCAAAAGTTAATTAACACATGGACAAACCATATACAAGATGAGAATGAAAAAATTGGGTGCAAGAATTGAAAAAACATGGAGGGGTGGTGGATGTAAACTTACAGTAAGATATAAATACCATTGGCCAAATGTAGCAACAAGATTGTTGAGCAAAATTCTTATTGTTTCCATGTTCATAAGGATTGCCATGCATTCTTTGGGATCTTGCTGAAGAGTCCTATCCATAATTGTGTCCGTCTCTAACAACAATGCAAACAACCCATTCATTAACACTTCTTTTGGAGGAGGAGGCGGTTCACAATCACCCTCAATTGTGAATGTTTATGCATTGGCTAATGCCCTTGCCTCCACTTTAACTCTACTTAAATTCATCAGATTTCTTTATGGAAATGTAATAGATTAGTTTGCAATAGACTGTGAATTAAAGATTGGTGCGATAGTCTTGTTTTGCCTTGTCCTTGGGAACATGTTGTACACAGGAATTACTTTTAAAAATGGAGAGTTCGGTGACACCTGCTTGCTTACCTTTGTTTTTATGGGGAGTAAGTGAGAAGTCATCATCACTACTAATGATGCATATGTCCTCTTTACCAAGTCTAGGCCATGGAGGTGGCATAACCCTTGTTTCTCCAAGTCTAAATTTAGGCTACAAATGACAAAATCTATTTTGGGTTAAGAAATGTGAATGTGAAAAAAACTTATGTTGATTTACAATAAACCATTATTTGTATCAAAAAGTCCAAGAAAAGGAAGCAAGAGTGAGAGTAGGCTTGTTCTGAAAGTAGGATGTGGCATCAAAAATAAAAAATTCCCATGAAAATATATTCACCAATAAGGTCATTATATTTGAAATAACTCTTAAGTTTAAAAATGCCATAATTTTTTGTTATGGAAGGCAATTTTTTTTGGTTTTAATAACTAAAAAATACCTAAAGCCCAAATGTGGGTTATTGTTGAAGCAATCACATTTGGTTTGAACCCTATTGTATTGACATGTGTGATGAATTAGTCAAGGGGCCATTAGTTCTTGTCAAATGCTTTGACAATAACTATTGCATTTATTATGAACATGAAAGTTAAATTTTTGTAGGTTTCTAGTGGGCCTAAAATCTGTGAACAATTTGAAAGCAAGATTCTCCTTTTCCATAAAAATATGTAGTTAGAGGTTATGAAGGTGATCATATCCTTTTTGGAGTTTTTAAAGTCTTTTGATACATGACATGTTCATCACATGATGGGCATCATGTTGAATCCACACTTCAAGCTTTTGCCCATTATGGAAATCTTGGTGGAACATGGGAATGCAATCCAACTAGCATCTAAAAGTAATGTCAAGGTTGTCATTCCTCTTTTAATGGTGTGTTTTGATTAGTTGAACCCTATTGCCAATGCATATGCTACAATAGTATACTCAGTGTTGTGGGATTGAATCTTGAAGAAAATATGTTTGGTGTGGGGACTTCAATTGAAGAATCTTCATCAACACAAGTTAATGGAAAAAAAAATTGTTCAAGAGGCTTCTTCCTATTGCCCCATTTGCATGTGCAGATGCACTAATTTGGTGGTGCATCCATAAGGGCCAATTTTTGAATGCCCTTTTCCTTGCAAAGTAGATGATTAAAATCCTAGGTTCACAAATTAAAATTGAATGATGTTTAATCTTGTTAGATTTTGATATTTTTAAGGCATTGTTGCTTGCAAGTACAAAACATGGATTCAATTATTATTGTGGTGAAAATTTGGCTTGATGACCCACTCTTCAATTATAGGCCAAATTCAAACTTGAAACAATACATGAAAGCATAAGAGTCCTTGGTAAAGGAAAACTACGATTGGATTAAAGAACATACCTTTTTTAAAAAATTGCAAGTTGATGATGATTAATTTTGTGTTGTTAGGGAGTGTTTGTGTGGGTTTGTGGTTTGGGTAGGGAACTTGTGCTACAATTGGACAAAGGTCTTCATAAAATTAGGGTTCAATTCCTTTGCAAGTTCCTTTGTTTTGAATTTTGTTCATGTTGGCTTTATTCTTGGAGGTTAGATTGTATTCTTTTTGCAAGTAACCATAATTAAAAATTTCACATATAAACCTTTGTGCATATGTACCATGTTTTGAACTTTGAAAACCAGCCTATTCATAATTGGCAAATGAATTTTTTTAAATGAATGTGTAATTGATTAGTTAATAAATAGAATTTTCTTTGGTAAAAAAAAAAAGAATGTTTTTTATTGGTATCCATATGATAGGTCTAAAAGCCAATAATCGAACAACATTTGTTTAGTTTCCACATTTCTTAAAAATTCTTTTGCTAGTTAGTACTACTTTCCCCATCAATTGTTTTTTGCAGTATCCCACAAAGGCATTGCCCAAAGGCATTGCCCTAACTCATTTTGCAGGTATAAGGGGCAAGGAATAATGCTAGGGTTGAATGGATAATGCAAGTGTTAGTTAAAGTTTTACACCTCGTGCTTAATGTTATCTCAAATTGCCCCATTATGTTTAGAGATTAGACTGCCACATTTCTTAAAATTTATTAAATTGCTAGTTAGTCCTACCTTAGCCCTCAAATGTTTTTTGCGCCTAATTTTTAATGCTCAAATGGTGGGTTGGTAATGCTTTGGCATAACAGCAAATGAAAAATCTCATATAAGTAAAGCTACACATTCAAATCAACGGAATTCCAACCATTTAGTTTAAAATAAAAATAATATACCGTGGCAACTTTAACACATTTTTTTGAATAAATAATTAATTTTCACAATTCCGTTTCAACAAGTGAAATATTCTTGAGTATTCCCAAATAATCTCTATTCTCCTTCACACAATGTTTCTTTGGCAAAGATGTTTAAAAATCAACATATTTGCAAATAATATAATTAGTGCCTAAGCTACCACTGTATATGCAATACATTTATGTTGCCATTTCTTTCTTGAATGAAAAATTTAAAACATCATTTTTACAGAGAATCTCTGGTGGCAGAGCTGCCTGTTTTTTTCCCAACTTCACCCATCAAACTGAAACTGGCACTGGCACTGCAAAAGGCGAGAGACTAGTAAAGCAACCCACCTGGAGTAATCAAACTATCTAGCCAATCAACGGTACCTAGTCGTTAGGCTTTGTTGTGCCTTTTGCCAACCTCAGTTTCCTGAGCAAAAATGTTGGGCCAAAACCATTTTGTTGAGCCAAACTGGCCTGTTTTGACTTTTGTTCATCCAAAATTTGCTGTAAAGTGCACCGGTGGGGTTGCTCTGAACACTCGAGATCAAGACATTGTCAACAATCATTTTGTTGTGCAAAATTCCCAAAGAATGGATTGAGCAATGAGTATACATAAACCAATGGTGAGCCCAAGAAGCTCATCTATTACAATTTTAAGGTTTTTGGTCATATGCTAGAAGAAGTGAGCATCAAAACATTAGTCAATCTGCTTTTCCATGAGAAGCAAAAAGTTCAAACTTTAGCATAATTTGGTGAACAAGAAGAATACATGGGTTGCATTTCATGCTAGGTTTCAGTATAAACACCACATCTAGCTTGTCTCATGGAATGATTTCTTTAGGTATACAACTCAAAATCATTGTGGTGCACTACACTCATTTTTGCCTTAATGATAAAATAAGCAAGCTCTCATTGGAATTAGTGGCAAAAAAATTATAAGGTGTCACACATATTGACCATGCTCAACCCACCTAATGCATGCTTAGAAATGTCAATGGTGGTGCTCCTTGAAGTCAGTTTTGTTGGCACATAAGTAAACTTCCAACCTGATTTTTTCTTTCTACAAATAGGCATTGCGCCCCCTTCCCCCCATCCCCAAGCTTAGATAATGGTCATTATAAATTTGGCAAATTTTGACCTAGTGTGATTCATATTAATTACTTCATGGGTGTGCTCACACTTTTTTTCTTTTGAAGGGGGCCATATTGATTGGCCTATCACAATTCTTTTTTGCAACATTGGGCAAACCCCAATAGAAGCACCTCTTTGGACAGCTAGTTGCAAAATGGAAACAAATGTGCTCCCTATGGCCTACCTTTTCATGTTCATATTACATGAGAGTTGAACTTTGGGCAAAACCATATGGGATAAAAGTGAGGTGCTATTGGGAACATTTTGGGGAACCCTTTGCGAACCTCATGGGAACACATAGGCAACATGATGGGAACAAGGAAAAAAAGCAAAAAAAAATCCTCGTCCTCCTTCCAATAAATTTTATAAAAAAAAAACCTGGACCCCTCATGAGTCTATGCTGAGTCTTTCATTGGCTGCATGGAACTTTTATTTCCAAAATTGTTTGTCAACATTTTTGGCCTGGGGTACCTCCTATTTGGGAGGTTTGGAAGCTTTTAAAACCTGCAGTTGAAGGGCCCTGGACCAAAAACAAGCCCCTACATGGATGACATGTGGTGGAAGTGCCATGGCCTTCATAACTCCTCTCCCTGTTCCTTCATGGTAGCCTCATGGGCACCATAAAACTTTCCTGCTGCCCACCCTTAGCCTCATTTTCCAATCACTGGCCCCCAAGCTTCCACCCCTCATCTCTCATTGGTTCTTGGACCCAGTTGGTCTGGTATATAGCACCAGGTCTTATCAAGGGCCCTGCCCAGACTCATATGACCTGAGGCAATACCTACCTGCCTTGTATCAATACAAGCTTAAGAAGGACCTAAGGTGATATCATTCATGTATATATACTTGCCTCATATCAATCTCAATGTCATGTATACACATGCTTCATACCAGCCATGGGACCCAACAATACCAATATCAAGCTGGTATGTTCAAAAGTTGATACCAGAAGAACACTGAAATTCATTCATTGATATGATGCACAATCACTCGTCTTTTTTGTTAACGATACATACATCATTGAGTATCACCCTCAATCAAGGGATAAACCAAAAACAAAGCTGAAATTTGATAATTTGACAAATAAATTCATATAAAATCTATACCATATTTTGGGTTTTTTTTGTACTGTATGGGTTAGCAAATGATGACAATAGGCATCACTTTCTTTCATAGATCATGTTTTCCCTTCTTCACAATGGCCATCACCATATCTTTGACAACAATTTCCTGAAATTTATTTGATTAATCATTGACTCATTTCATGGAGATGACATAGACTTTTACTCTAGTGTTGTCAACACAATTAACAACTACTCGCACAAGAATTGCTAGAAACATTTACAATTTGCTCACTACTAAAACTCCTTGACTTGCCATCAATCCATAGCCTCCACCTCCATTGATTGTTTTCACAAAATCCATGTATTCATAAACTTTCAACATGGAACATTATTGCATATAGTATGATTATTGATAAAGTTTACAATTCGTTTTTCCATGAAGAAAACTAAAACAATGGAAAATAGGGACACATGAACTTTTTCATTTCCTTTCTTTCATTATTACAAATCATGATTTTTTAAGAGGTTTAAGTTGATTGATTTGTCATTTTTGATTAATGGTCATTACATACATTTTGACTAAAGGTCAAAGATGTGGATGACGCATATATTTGTTGACTAATCAACTTAATTATAATGATTTATTTGATTAGATACATCTATTTAAATTGTATAACTTTAGTCAAAATGACCAATGGAACATTTAATCAACATGGTTAATGTTCTTTAGTTAAATGTGACATGGTTTGTTACCCTATGTATTCACCTCTTATTTACTCACTCACTTATTTACTTACTTACCTACTTACCTACCTACTCACTCACTTACCTACCTAATTTAATCATTAAATTTAACTATGAGGTTTACCAAAATTTTAATCAAATTTTAACTATTTAATTTAGTATAAGTTTAGCCATTATATTTAATCATTAGATTTAACTATTTAGTTTAGTATAAGTTTAGCCATTATATTTAATCATTAGATTCAACTATTTAGTTTAGTATAAGTTTAACCATTATATTTAACTATTTAATTTAGTATAAGTTTAACCATTATATTTAATCATTAGATTTAACTATTTATTTTATCATAAGTTTTGCCACTATGCTTAATTGAAGTTTAATTGTTAAATTTAACCATTAGGTTTAGCCTAATTTTAGTCATTAAGTGTCACCTAGGTTTAACCACCATGTCTTGGTGGATTGTGAAATTTAAATTATGTGCAATTTTATTTATGTGTGCCACCAAGGTACAATGCCATCACATTACAAAATATAATTAACAACATGACTCGATATGTGCACAAGGTGTTCTTCACGCTTAAGCACCTATCAATTCAACATGTAATATAATAAAATATGGTGGCACATTAGTAGAAAAATGTTTAACTAGGATAAATATGTACATATACACATACATATGAGTATTAGAACCTTGTGGCCAGGGAAAAAGCTTGGGATTTGTGGAATGTACTCTAATAATGAAATAGATCTTAAATTTTAATTTAAGTTTCACTTTGAAAATGTGAGACAAAAATAAAAATAATGATAAAAGAGATGAAAATTTAAAATTTAATAATATCACCTCCCTCTTGTTCACTTCCTTCATATGTTCCCATATGGTTTCTAATAGTTGATCACTATTTGTGTTAATACCAATTTTGATGTTATTATATAACATGGACATGAACAAGGAACACGTTATTGGCCATTTCAAGTTTTTTAAAAAACTATTGAAATAATAAAATTTTTGGATTATATATATACTAGTGGTAACCCTGTGCATAATGCACATGTGTGTTATTTCAAGTTAATTCCCAAAGCGTTCCGGAAAGAAAGGGAAGGTCGGTTAGGCAGCGCTTTTGGCATTTGGATTTTGGAGTCTGTTGTGTAATAGTAATCTGTCGATTAAGATGTCAGTCGACGTTTCGGATCTCAACATGTGGTTAGTTAGTCACCCCGGGTACCCATATCTTTCCCTCTACTTAATAATGACTCTACAAAAAAAGCTGCAGTTTGGGACCTGGAAACTTACCAAAAGGAAAAAAGGTCGTAGTTTTAATTGGGACCTGGAAATTTACCAAAAGGTTGAGCCGTAGTCAGTTTTAATTGGGACCTGGGAAATTTACCAAAAGGATAAGCCGCAGTCAATTTTAATTGGCACCTGGAAATGTATCAAAAGGAAAAGCCGCAGTCAGTTTTAATTGGCACTTGGAAATTTTACCAAAAGGGTGCACTTTTGGGCGATTTCACAGTAGTTACTGGAGTCACTGTCACAGACCGACTGACAGACAGACTTGTTGAATTAATATATAAGATATATATATGGACCACTTGAAGCCATAAACTCTGGATAAAATCCAGAAAATATATATCACTTATATTTTCCACTCAAATGGATGAAATTGCATAATCTATTTCACACATGACAAGTGTCATGAGTGAAGCCCTGCTGTTGTAGGAAGAAAAACTATATGCTGTTGTACAAATGTCTATGCCACCCTTGGCCCCTTGTTTTGGTGTGTAAATCTCTTGTGTGTGAGTGTAAATCATTCACACTTACATGTCAGAACTTTTTATACTTACATTTATATTATTGTAGTATATAAATTTATTCTACACAATATAAATATTTGTCAAATACATTTACATGGCCCTTTGTAAATGTTTTGGGATGTATAAGTGAAGTGTATATATTATATATTCTTGACGACTATACTGTTTTGCAAGTTCATATTAATTAGTTGTCCATGCATCCCAAAGCTCTATTATTATTTTCATTTTTTATTTTTTATATTTTTTTTTGCAATGCACCACTTTGATTGGCCCTTGAAAAAAAAAAATGATACTTTGATATTTTTCAAAAATTAACATTTTTAACCAATTTGAGATTATGGTGCTGCTATTCAAAAAAAAATCTCGAATGCACATTTTGTCCCACCTAATTGCTTGAATACAACTTTTATTCCTAACTTTGTTCATCATCATTTTTGGCCTAAGCTTTTGCAAGAACTTAGGTACTTATTGCGATTCATGTTAATTAATTTAATTAGTTGTTATTCATTTCAAAGCATAAATGTTTTGATATGTATATATATATATGCAATGGGCCATTTAGTTAGGCCATTGTCAAAACATTATGAAATCTCCCTCTCCCAAGTAGAAATCACATTTTTTTAATATATAAGTGTATTTGTTTTTACACTTACACTATTTTGCATGGCATGAAATAAATCTACATGGTTTTACACTTAAAACATCTCGTGTTCTATATTTACACTTACATGAACATAAATGGATACTAGACACTTAATTTCATTATGGAACTTATGCTCACACAGAGTGTTAAGTCCTAAATCATTTACACACAATACACTCCTAAATCATTTACCCACACAACACTGGTAATATCCCCCCTTTAATTTGAATATTCACAAATATAAGGTGCTCTTAAAATATGCTTCAAAAATTTCTCGAATTGCTTGAATTGCTTTCCGTCACATTGATAGGTGTCATTTTTTGTGAACCAAAACATGTTGATTCTGAATCAAGCAGCATAATAAGGGAGACTTGCAATCACACATCTAGAAGGCTTGGAAGGGGGTTTTGATATTAGTGTGTGAAAATGGCTTACGATGTGGCAGAGCAGTAAGAGAGCAATAAGGCCCATTTCTGAAGTCTACAGTATTATCTGCAGTCAAGGATGGATCACCTTCCAATAACTTCTTGGCTGATGAGTCTTAAAATCCAGACCGAGAATTAAGCAACATTTTATTCATGGCCCTCTGACAAGGACGCCGTGTTTGCCCCTACAATTTCACCATCATGATGGCACAACAAGAAAAACAAGACTGCTATCATTCAGTATTCCTCATCATCATCTTTTCCATCACTAGATTCTGCACCCACCTCTTCATAATCCTTCTCCAAAGCTGCCAGGTCCTCACGAGCCTCCGAAAACTCCCCCTCCTCCATCCCCTCCCCCACATACCAATGCACAAATGCACGTTTGGCGTACATGAGATCAAACTTGTGGTTAATGCGAGCAAACACCTCAGCAACAGCAGTGTTGTTGCTGATCATGCAAACTGCACGTTGCACCTTGGCCAAGTCACCACCTGGCACCACTGTCGGGGGCTGATAATTGATCCCACATTTGAATCCTGTTGGGCACCTGTCAGAAACATCACACCACAAGAATGTGAGTGCTGAATAACATCTTGGGGTCTTCCTCTGCTGCTGCTTCTGTAATGGTATTCTTTGAGATCCACACAGGAAATTTCTTTCTTAAGTTGCTAAATGTGCATCAGTTTTTTCAAACACGTGCAGAGAAAACCGAGTACAGAAAAATAATTCCAACTTATGTACTTGTAGAAAAAGCTAGGAATCAACTGCCAACTGCCAATGTAGAAAGGAATGACATCATACCAGTCAACAAATTGCACTGTCCGTTTGGTTTTGATGGTCGCTACTGCAGCATTGACATCCTTGGGCACCACGTCCCCACGATACATGAGGCAGCAAGCCATATACTTGCCATGACGGGGATCACACTTAGCCATCATGCTTGAAGGCTCAAATACAGCATTTGTGATTTCTGGCACTGAGAGCTGCTCATGGTATGCCTTCTCTGCAGAGATGACAGGTGCATAGCTGGAAAGCATGAAATGGATACGAGGGTATGGCACTAGATTTGTTTGAAACTCAGTGATGTCAACATTTAGTGCACCATCAAAACGCAGGCTGGTGGTGAGGCTGGATATGATTTGAGAAATTAGCCTATTCAGGTTGGTGTAAGTTGGGCGTTCAATATCCAGTGAACGTCTGCAAATGTCATAAATGGCCTCATTATCCAGTAGCACTGACACATCTGTATGCTCCAGCAAGCTGTGTGTTGAAAGCACACTGTTGTATGGCTCCACAACTGCTGTTGATACCTGGCCACCACATATTCCAATCACATTTCCTGACTCCTCTGTTTCCCATCATAGTTGCACAAGTGACCAAACCCTCAACTTCAACTGAAAGTCCATATAATTTGCAGAGCCAGGGAGACTTCAGACATGTGATGATCAACATCTCAATCATTGGCAGGAATGTCACCCACCAAAATGGCAGTCCAGGAACCCTAGCCATCTAAAGGCCATCTCAAGAGCTGGGATCATTCTCTTGCTAAAATCCATTGGGAGAAATAATAGACCCCAACTATCTCATGCATTCATCTTTCATGCACCTTGCAGGTGACACATAGCACAGGCACTGGTATTAGCAGCCTTAATCTCCTTACTCTGTCAGAGCAATGTTTTGGAGGCACATTACTGATGAACATGGCAGCAGGCACAAAAGAGACACCTACAGTCTAAAAATTAGGCAACTCATTTGAAGAGCCTATTGCATATGCATGGACTGAAAGAAATGTCTAAAGGAGCGACCCCAAAACAAATAAAGGGACAGTAAATTGGTGCAGCAGAATTACCTGGGGAGACGGATAGATAGTGAAACCAAGTTTTGATTTCTTTCCATAGTCTACCGAAAGTCGCTCAAGGAGTAGAGAACCCAAGCCAGAACCAGTGCCACCACCGACTGCATTGAACACTAAAAATCCTTGCAAACCTGTGCAGTTGTCTGCCAGTTTTCTCACTCGATCCAAGCACAAGTCAACAATCTCCTTGCCCACTGCACACAGTCAAGAATTCTCAACAGCTGCTGTAAGTATGGGCACTGCATGCAAGAGCATTTCAAATTTCTCTGCAAGTCCCCGCATGAGTATCTGGTTTGGCTCCATAATCATTGTGGATACACAACAGGTGGGAAGTACCTCAAGCAGATGATAAAACAGTAGAGCATGAAAAAGTATGTATAAAAAAAGAAACAAAAGGAACTATACATTGGGCAGCAATTACAGACATAAGCCATTGTACCAGTGTAATGGCCACGGGCAAAATTGTTTGCAGCATCTTCTTTGCCGGAGATGAGCTGCTCAGGATGGAATAACTGGCGATATGGCCCAGTGCGAACCTCATCAATAACAGTTGGCTCCAGATCTAGAAACACTGCTCGTGGCACATGTTTCCCTGCGCCTGTTTCACTGAAAAATGTGTTGAATGCATCATCTCCACCTCCAACTGCGGCATTACTGCAAATTTCCCATCCAATTGAACCTCAGAAAGAGTCAATCCACATGACATGACATGACCTAACTCTGTCCTTCATATGTATGAACAACAAAAGCTAATGGAAGGCCATTGCTTGCTTGCTGGCTCGGCTCTATTTCACTACACCCAAAAGCATTAGCGAATCCTAAAAAACAAAGACTATCTCAAATCCTCAAACCTAACAAGCCCACTAGATTTGCTCAAAGTAAATCTCAAACACATGGAAGCCCAGCCTTAGGTTCACATCATCTGTAATCCAGTTTGACAGCAAGAGCAGCCTGGTTGTTCTCCTCGACAAAGAAGCAACATCTAGCGCCGATTGAATGCGCCAACGATGTTGTAAGCCGGGGCATGAACCCTATGAGCAATCGCTTAGCTTGTTTGAAATTCAAACCAGCAACCGTTGCAAGCACTACTACGCAGTGACTGCGAGCTTGATTCCAGATGAAAGAATCTGACAATCAAGCTAAGAGCTATAAAGCCTGAAGATAGGCCGTTTCTTTTCTTCAACGCCGATCCGCAACAAAAAAAAGCAATATACAAGGAGAGAAGGGCGTTCTGCAGACTCTCCCCTTCAGGAAATGTGTTAACAGCTCACCTAGGGATACGTCCATCAGGCTGAATGCCATGCTCCAAGCAGTAGAGCTCCCAGCAGGCATTTCCCACCTGAATTCCCGCTTGACCTGTACACACAAACAGGTTTCAAACAAAAAGCGTGCTGCAAGATGAGTACCGAATTTGATTCTGGCAAGATCAGCTGCATCAGAGGAAAAAAACACTCTTCATGTGAAACGCCTTCAAAACACACATATTATACTTTCCGATCGTTCAGGCACCACGGCAAAACCATCACCACAGAAAAGAAAAAACAAAACCGATTCAGGACGAACGAAACAGAGATACGTACCTATGTGAACACTGATGATTTCTCTCATTTTGATAAGCTCGAAATATAGCCGATCTTCGATGGGATTGCGTTGCGGAAAGAGCAGCGGAACGGACTTGTGCGCAAGAAGTGCGTTCCGAGCGGCGCAACAAAAGCGATCGAGCGACGGTCGCGACGAAGCTCTCTAGACACGAAAGGGGCGCTTAGTCGCTACACTGGAGACGAAGGGACGACGCTGGTGGCCCCCTGAAGCACCGGGTCAACCCGTGTGCACTTACCCGGGGTTCGATTCGACCGGCCCCCAGCTCTGACAGCGACCAGATGGCGGGTCCGCCAGACCGGGTGGCCCGTCGGTCGGGGTTCGATGACCCGGTCGCAGGGACGTCCGGCGCCACTTGGCCCGGTTATCTCAGACAGAGAGTAGGGTAGGAGAGGGCGTACCTACATACCCACCTACCAATCACTTGTAGGCCCTACAACTGTAGGGCCTACATGGGGCCTACCAAGGGGTTGAACAAATGGTAAAGTGGGTACCCCTGTTTGATGTTTGATAACTACCAGAGTACCTTATCTCATATGGTTCCTGCACTCGGGTGCCTAAATAATTATCTTAATTTTTTTGGAATCATGTTCAACAATGGTGATGATCATTTATGGAATTTTTGACTTGATAAAATTATGCCAAAATTACAATATTTTTGGCAATGGTGACCAATTCATTGCACTTAATAATGTCCATTGAAAGTTCTCATTAAGAAAAAAAAGAAGTGTTTCATTATTTCTTTTTCTCATCTGAGTTCTTGATCGCAAGCAAGATTCCATAAAAATCCAATAACTTTAGTGAGTCGCAATATACCTACATTGAAAATACACATTACTAAAGATAAATAGATAAGTGATTGATAAAATCACCTAACTATTATTGACTACTAAATAATAGAAACAAAAGGGGTGTGTCACATTGTGGCCTTGCCATTTACATTAAAAAGTATCTTAAGGCAAAAGAAGAAGTATGGAAACTCAAATATTTCACCATCCAAAAATATAATCTTCAGAAAATCCTGTAAAACAAAACCAAAATCCTACAAGATTTATTATAACTCTATAACTAATCTCAAGGTTCAACACAAGCCAAAATATCATCTTTCAAAAATCCTCATATAAAAATAGACCTATTAACTAGTGGCGAAAATCCATTAAGCTACTATACTCTATAATGAATCTAAACGCGATAGCCTTGCCTTGGCCAACAAAGAGCATGATGGACCTTAATACAACCTATCCAGTTATCACAAGTTCTCAAAATTTTAGAATCAAGGACAGAGTAATGTTCCCGACTTTTGAAATTTTGAGCAAGTAATTTCTAAAAAAATGCTCATTTTACCACCCAACATGAAATTTTATTATGATAATAGCTATAGCGGATGTGTTATGCCATACCATAGATATTGGAAGCTGAATAATTAGGTCGGGAGTTGAGATTTCATCTTCATATATAATTTTCACAATAGCATAAGAATGGGACACAAAGTTGTTCTTCATAAGTTGTCACGTACTAAAGAACAGGGCTTGGTGGCCATTCTGTCAAGCAGGCAATCACTAGGCACTCCAAAAGACAATTTCTAGACAAGGGGAATCTATAAGAACATGGGTGGAAGTGGATAAGCTTATTAATTTTTTTTAAAAAAAATCTTATAAATAAAAATCAAGGATAGGAACCCATCCATCAAAAGTACAAGGCAAATGAAAACACAAGTAGACACAACGTAAAGCAAAAACAAAAGCAAACAATCAACGACAAAACAAAATAATCAGATAAAGATCCTATGCAAAGAGGACTCATGACTACAAAGTGACAATCAAGTATAACAAAGAAGATCTAAGATGAAAAAGCTGTCATCTGCCACAAATCAGCTAGTGATGGATGTGCACTAGCTATTAATTTCCTTGATATAGATACTAAGTAGTCAGCAGGCTCCATATATATATGAATCTGAATTTTTTTGCCTTGCTCTTAAGAGCATCTCCAGTGGTGCTCAGCATATGATCGTAAAATTAGATGAAGAAAAGTCAAAATTTGCCAGTTTGGCTCAGGAAAATAGTTTTGGCTCAGCATAATATCAAAGCTTGCGGTGGCTGGTAAAAGGCGCAGCAACATTGTGCACCTGCAAAAAAGAGTGTAATGGATGTAATCTGATTGCTGCTCAGTGTTTCTGATCGTCGCATCATAATGATTGGTCCAGGTGGTTTGGTCCCCCACGTATTTGCTGTCCCTGTTTCATTTTTATGGGTGGCGTTGAAAAAAATTAAATAACTAAAGTTGGATGTAAAAATGCAGGGTTACATACTGAGCACCGCTGGAGATGCTCTGCTAGATTATCTTTAAAAGCATACTCAATTTAGGGCCTTTTTTTCCTTTTTTTAAAAATAAAATTTACCTTCTTCATTTTGCAAAACTGAGAATGAGATTATTGAATGGTGCTATGATAAAGTGAATTTAATATAATTGTGTTGGTTATCATATTTTGGTTGTCTATTTCAAGATTTGCATTGAAAATCACATCTCAGACCAAATTTTATTTATCACTTGTGAAAAAGTGCAAAAAATAATTTGATCTTGACTTTGGCACCCAATGCAAATTAATTTAATAATTTAATATTCACCTAATCATTTCAACTTTTGTTAGACCCTTAATGATTAATTTTATTTCTAGTTTGGGATATTTTACAAATAATTTTAATATGTAAAAAAAAATTCTAATATATTTTGAAAGATCTCCCCAAGGAAAAAACCCCTAAGGTGTTATGCCAAGTAAAGGGAAATTTTCATATTTTGATATGATTTTAAATTCCCATAAAATATAGTTATTTATGTACATGGAAATTCATGTACAAATGAGTTTGTAAATCACAAGTGGGTTTAGGACCAAAACTATGTCTATTTATTATATAGCTATGAAAATTTATGTTTTTGTGTGCACAATTTTTTTCTTTTTTATTTTTAATTATAAATATTATGCCCCACCATTTTCTTATCATGGGTTTCTTAAATTATGCCAAAGCTTTTTTAAATTAAAATTTCAATTCCTTTCACAATTTTATTCTATGAAACTTTTGCATTCATATAACAAATTTTTTTTTCAAAATGAAAGTGTTTTCAAAAGTTTCAAACACCCATTTATATATTAACCAAAACAAAATTAAACAAAGAATTTCCTAAAATCTTACACATCACATATGATTCAACATAAACAATATACACATTAATGTGAGCAAAAACATTCCTCGTAAATTATCATGTGTGAGTCATACACATTAATTGAAACTTTTACTATTTTGATGATGATTCACCAAACCAATACTAAATTATAAAATTTAACTATCAAATAAATTACCAAACTTAACCCCTAGATAATTACATAAATAATAAACTATTTATATCAAATTATAGGTTCTCTTAAAGTTTAGGAACCCCTCCAGATCACACCCTCGGATGGCCCTCCCTTAAACAGGCCCACTCATACATGAACCTCCTTTATAACCTAATCATGATTGTTTTACACATGGACCATTTGCCCATTGTATAAAATTGATTGTTTATAAAAAAACAATTTGTATGAACGTACATAAAATGTTTTATATGATCACATCCAACTTTGGTTGGTTTCAAAGGTTTTACAATGTAATTAGTGCACAAAAAGGTTCAATTTCCATTAACATTTTCAAATGCATCTAAATATTATAATTAATATATGGGTAGTTTCAATAGATGTTTGTTGAATAATTGATTAATTTTGAAAATTCCATGTCATGAATTAAATATTCTTTCATATTCTTTGTTTCCATTTTTAAAAATATTTTTTAAAAAACTTTTTTTTTTTTTTTTTTTTAGTTTTTTTGGAAAAAAAAAAAAAAATATATTTTTAATAAAACCAACAAAAAAAAAAACAAAAAAAAAAAAAAAAAAAAAAAAAAAAAAAAAAAAAAAAAACCA
>Ga0116227_10007319_pt1 | contig 21669 bp, 9 predicted proteins | sample S1TSphgellanicum_FD_89693 | JGI IMG/M metagenome (GOLD analysis project Ga0116227, IMG submission 89693) | Host-associated microbial communities from peat moss isolated from Minnesota, USA - S1T2_Fb - Sphagnum magellanicum MG | ecosystem: Host-associated > Plants > Peat moss > Unclassified...
CCCTTACACAAGGGGGTGACAATTACTTTAATTGTGTTATTATTAATTTGTTTCAATGAACAAGACCAAGTTCCATGCAATACCTTCATTTTATTCTTTCCTCATCATTTTTGACCGTTGGGTATCTATTGGAGTGTCAACCAGGTAAATAGGTGTAGCATGTAGGTGGGGTTTGGTAGGTAGAAAACTAGATGGGGGGTAGGTGGGGATCAGAGTAGCACATTTTAAATTTATAGGTGAGTAGGTAGATGGGGAAAAGTCTACTTTTAATTTAAATATATACAAGGGGGCGGGGAAAAAATAAAGTTCCCCCAAAAAAAAACGGAGATCAAGGGAAAAAAGAATTCGGAAGGGGGCAGGGAGAAAATAAAGTTTAAATAAATAAATTTTGATCAGGGTTAATCAGGGATGAGAAAGGGCAAAGAAAAAAAGCCAACCAGGGACGGCACAGGGATAGAAAAGAAAATCCTATCAGTGCACCATCCATCCACGTTGGTGCACTGGTGGGTGCTGGTCACTCTGGCCCTTATAGTCAACACAATGCTGATCCCTGTTCATGAATTCTGCTCTGATGGTCAGAATCGGTTTGTAGCTAAGTTAATCTTCACGTCTTTGGTGAAGGCTTTGTAAAGGACCTTTTACACATGGTGTTAGGCCCTGCAAGGGTTTGGTGCATAGTAACAAGCTGACACCAAATACCTCACCAACATGGCGCAACAAGAAACAATGCCAAGATAACAAAAAACTCAACATGACCTATCCATCCACTCTTGGGTATGAATGCTTGTTATCACCAACGTGATACTGCTACCACTGACTTACAAGCTCCTTTTTGGACATGATATATATAACACTTCCATTTCAGCCCAAAATCTACATGTTAATGAGATTGGGTGTAAACTAACTTCACCCCTGCCACTAATTACCTAGCACGTTACTTGCACCAAGTGCCAACTAGGAGTCCAACTCAACATTTGTGTTAGTTAACACCACATATGTGAATGGAAGTATTTTGCGTAGGTGGCTAGCACCAAGTTACCATGAAGATAACACTAGGTGTGAAAGGTGCTTAACACATGGAGTAAATTTTCAACTTTGTATGACACAGTTGCTGGTGGAACATTTTGACATATTAGCCTTGCATTACAGTTGGGCCCAGGAATGACCTCAGCAGCAACACAACATTATAAGTGGCCGGCAGTTGAAAGTTCATGGAAAGTGTGATTGGCATCAGGGCCCAACCTTGACTAGGGTACCCAAGAAATGAGGTGGTTGTCAAGCTTTCTAATGTTGTTATGGCTTTGCATTCTTGAAACGACTCCTGAAAAAAAAATGGCCTAGTACCTTGGCCAATTCAACATTACTTATATTATTTTCAGAAATGTTGAAAATTTCAAAAGTTATGTCTTCCAGATCACAAAATATGGTAAAGGGCAATATTGAATCTTCAGGAATACGCCATTTGCTGAAATGAATCTTTCAAAATTAATTAATTACTCAACAGACATGTGTTGAAATGGGCAAGCTACTACAGTATTCATAAAAATGAAGACCCCATTCAGTTTGGCTGTTACATTATTATAAAGATCATTCTTTTTTTTCTTTATTCATTTATGTTAATTTATAACATTCTGCATGGATGCCATTGCTCAAAATGTGGAAGGAAGGAAGTTCATTATGGCAGCTGCATTCCAGGGCATTGGCTTTAGACTTCTTTCCTTTGGAACACTGAAATATATTTTGATATGGACTCAAGTGGGCCCTAGAAGTTGCTCTGTTTGGGATTCTAGGTTGCTAGGTTACTTCAAACATCCAGATTGGGCCACATGTTTTGGTCTCAGTCCCTGGGGTAAAGCCATAGTTATTTGACATTACTCTAATACCTTGCCCAGTTCAACAAAATATATAATTTTCAGAAATGTTGAAAATTTCAAAACATATTTCTTCCACATCACAAAATATTGTGAAAGAAAACATTGAATTTTTAAGAATATTATATTTATTGAAATGAATATTTCAAAATTAATTAATTACTTGAAAGAAATGTGTTGAAATGGCCAAGGTACTTGGTTATTGTCCACTGGTCATCAAAGATAATAACAAATTGCAAAAAAGTTTTAAAGTACGATGCTCAATGAAACATGGGGGATGTACAGTGTCAACATAGGAATGCTTTTTGGTTGTAAACCACAGTAAACTTGTGCCCCCTTTGTCCCAATATTTTTAAATGTGCACATTGTAGATGAAATTAATGGCAAGGCTAAACTTGTGCCTTGCAATTGAACTCTATCTAGGAATTGGCATGGATGGAAATTGAGAGGATATATATATTTCAAAACATCCATTGGATCCAGATATGTAAATAGGGTCTTTAGGGCTGATTGAGAATTGTTGTGCTATGAATTTATTTTCATACAATGTTGTAATTAATGTTGGTCGATTCTTTCTTTTGAAGAGGAACTCCAATCCTAGTTCTAACTTTTTTTTGAAGTTTCAAAGAACCCTCAGTTCTGGTTCAAGGATTCTTTCTAAATTGATACTACTCCGTGAGGCTTGAACCTGGGTTTGGTTTTATGACGAGTCTCAGCCCATGTACACCTACCCAAGTCCAATTCTTAGAACCCGTTGCAAACTTGGATCCAAACAAGCCAACATTGGTTTAAACCCACTCCAAATATTAAAAAGAATGTTGTAGAAAATGAAGAACTGGAATGTATATAAACCAAGTTCTAGTGCCAATTCTTGTTCCAAGTCTGGTTCTCGATTATGATCTTTTGCTTAGTTTGGTTCTAACATATTTTCTTTAGAGTTTTGGAACCAATGATCTAGGTAAAATTTGTTAATCAAAACAAGAACCAAAACCAGAACTGGCCAACACTGCATCGTGAGTGCATTTTTTCTTAACTTACATTAGATCATGGTGGCCTAACTTCCTAATTACTTATTCAGTTTACTTTAAATGTGTATGCACACATGCATACATTTATTGGTATGAATGAATATGTCATGAATATTCAAATTTTGCATGTTTTTTCACCATAATAGAATTTTAAATTAAATGATATAGCTAAACCAAGAAAAATAAAAAGCAACACAATAGATGTCATATTATTCGGATTGAATTGGTGACTGTAACCATATATGTGCATCCTAACACATTGAGATTCCATCAGGTGGATCAAATAAGTCCACGAGACAAATTTCTTGACATTATTGTAAACACAAAAAGGAGGTAAGTTGCATCATTTTTTTGTGGCAAAATTTTGTGAGAATTTTAATTTAAAAAATCTCTCCTACATTCTTTTTTCTTCAATGTTTTTTGAAAAGTTGAAAAGAAAAATTCTAGGAAATCACTATGTTTCTATAACTTTTTCAAGCTAGTCATCACAATATAAAAAGGATTCTAATAAACTTCTATTTTTATAGACATTATATAGTCAAACATGTGGCTAAATCTCCTTGTGGATGATGGCCAATGTAGGAACATCACAAATTGAATGAAAAAAAACACAGTAGTAGGTGGTATATACCCTGGTGTACACAACTGGTCTCTAATTAAAAGCTAACCATTTATAACCAAATAATTAGGACTCTATATACCTTAAATATTTACATTAATGCCTTTTCTAGTAGGTGTATTTATTTTGTCACGGGCTCGTGTTTGAAATTCACATTGTGACCCATTTTAGTAGCAGATGTTGTGCCCGCAATGAATATCCATAAAATACCGAGTAGGCTGCACATGTTTCCTTTTGACCAATACCATACCAATCAATCCAGGTCCACTTGATCGCATACCGTAGTACGCTCGTGGATTCAACACAAGATTGTTGAATAATTAATTTAATTATTGCTTTTTTGTTTGGCATTTAGGTTTTTAATTCTGAAATTTTCAACTGTAAAAATTTAATCTATTGTAAGCTTACCTTACCTAAAAAAATGTGGAATATTTTACTGGTTAGCTTGATCTCTCTACAGTGTTCTCTACCCTATACATCCAGAGATCAAACTTGAGAGTCTTTTTGTTGTTTTTAGCATGAAGGGATGTAAATTTATAAAAATTGCGGTTGATTAAAAGATAATTTAATTTGTGCTGATGCTGCCAAGATACTATGGTAATTGATTCCCACATAAACATACATTAACCATGCCAAATCCATCAAATGTGATCTTTGTGAAGCAATGTAAGATTAAGAGAATATCATGCTCAATGGAATTAATAACCACAACTTCAAATCTGCAACTTTACATTTCATCAAAATCATGTAATCCGCATTGCCCTCCACCAGGTTCCCCTAAAATTTCCTTGTTAGCTTCTCATCCTAATCTCTATGGAACTTTCTCAAAAGCAAAGGTAGCAGATAGTTAAATCTCACAAAAAATTAACTCCCTTCTTCTTCCCCCTTCTTCATGTTACTAATCAAAGCTTCTTTCAAACATGTTAATCACCTTACCAACAGATAGCCCTAATAAATGAACACATCCAAATTTTAATTGGACCCCAAAATTTCAAAGATCTTAATCAAAATCAAAAGCTTTTTGAAGTTTCAACTACATATTGCCCAATTATGCATATTGTTCACTTGCAACATCAAAAAAATTAAGGTGACATCCTTGTTTGGATGTTACACGTTTTTAATGTTAAAATTTCATAAAATTGAGTTGAACAACAAGGTCTAGATTGATCAAAGTAATAGTTGCTAAGGATTTAATGAACCATAATTAGAAATTGGTGATGTTTGCCTTGAGAATTCTAAAAGTGCATATATGCACTATTACCAAACGTGGTGTTTTATGTTGTCTTTTAAATATGATTGAATTTATGTCAAAAGTTGATCCCAAACAAGATGATGGCCCCCTAGGCAATGTGAACATCCTTTCACTAGGCCTGTAAATCACTTGTAAGGTTTCTCTAAACATCTGAGCCATATGTAAACTTCTTTTAGGCATGCAAACCATTTGTAGGCCTTAAGGCATGACCCTGGTGTCAAAAGAAGGAATTGACCTTTTCACCTCCATGGTGCCAAGTCCAAACATTAACCATTCAGGCACCACTTCACATGATAACAAATGATGTAACAAAAATATAAACTTAAACTCATTTGAAATTTCATATGCATTAATCTTAATCTAAACTTGGGTAAACTTTGCTAGATTTTATTTTATATGTTGAATTTCACTAAACTTAGATACTTAAATTAAAACTTGGCTAAATTTGGCTAAACTTGGGCATTTAAACTAAACTTGACTGAATTTGGCTAATTTTGGCTTAATTTGATTAGACCAAGGTACTTTAATTAAACTTGATTATATTTGTTAAATTTTGGCTAAATTGGACATTTTGTTAAACTTAACTAACTAAGGTAAATTGGATAAAGTTGGTATAATCTAGTTAAATCAAGGTAAATAACCTAAACTTGGTTAAACTTGAATATTTTAACTAAACTTGGTTAAATTTTTTAAATTTTGGCTATAGTTGGTTTTACTTGGCTAAACTAGGATAAATTGGTTAAACTTGATTTACCTTAATTAAATGAGAGCAAATAGGTTAAAGTTATTTTAATTTGGTTAAACAAAGTTAAATTGGTTAAATTTGGTTGAACTTGGTTAAAATAGGGTCAATTGGTTAAAGTTGGTTTAATTTGGCTAAACTAGAGTAAATTAGATAAAATATCATACTTTAGTTAAATTTGATTAAATTTGGATCATTTTTGGTAAACTTGGTTGAAGTATAAACCTTAATCCAAGTTTAGCCAAGTTTCATTAAAGTATTGCCATGCCAAAGCATGGTATGCCAACGTGTAAGTGACATATTTGTCTTATTTGACTTAAATTATTAGTTAACTTAGTCAAATTAAACATGTTTACTTTGGGGGGGGGGAGGGGGGACAAAAAGGATAAAAATATCTTTTCTATTCATTTCGAATTAATAAACTTTGCAACCTAGTCATTGTAGTAAAAGAATTGGTAGTGAAAAACACTGTATTTTGTAGTAGTGATGGAGTCATAGAGCAAAACACATCCATGCAATTCCTACATGTTTTAATGCCTATATATATATATATATATATATATATATATATATATATATATATATATATATATATATCATGTTAGTGCTTCTTATTGAAGCTATTTTGCCTAAAGAATACAAGTACAATTTTGGATTTTTTTCATAGTTAAAGGTATCAAATGTTGGTCCTCATCTTCATAATATCAGTAACATGTTTGTTAAATTAGGTTATTAACAACAACATTAGCTCAATGTAGTTTCTTGAGTTTTTTATTTTAGAAAAGTGAAAAACATTTATTGATCAAACACATTTTATATGGAAAACACCCTTTTCCCCCAAATTACCATTCTCAAAAAATAATTTACATGATAGTGAAAAGAAAAGAAGCATAATGAAAAACATATCCAATTGTTGACAATTGATAGGCATGATTAATAAAGTGTTCAATGAATAATATTTGAAATGTATGTTTGCATTGTTATCTTGCTCCATACCCTTTGTGCAAGCAAATATATAATTATTGCAAAACGTATTTCTAAGCATGAAAATATATGTTTTATTGCAACAATTGGATTGAATTATGCATATAAAACTATAATTGACCTTATGTAAATTTGTAAGGTCTTAGGGAAAAAAGGTGAATAATCAGTCATATTATTGACACCAATGAGGGTTTTGAAATTTGATCTTGCATTTTAAAGTAAAATGTTTTATTCTCAAAGTTTGGAAAGAAATGTTCATAAATATATATAATGTCCCATTTTCTAATGGAAAACTCCACATTCTTTCAATAATTGCAAAAGCTTGACAAGATTATCCTAAGATTCACTAGTAAGAAAACCCTACTTTTGCAATTGTGTCTCCAACCACATTTCAATTATAAAACATAGTTGAAAGGAACAATATAATTGCAAAGTATTTTTTGCAACTAAGAATTACTTTTTTCAACTACAAACCAAAAAAGTTGAAAACTACAAGTCGGAAATGACATTCTAGTTGAAGTGTTAGCCACATGTCAACACTACAACAATAGCCCCTACTTACCATTTTAGTTGCAAACCGCATACCATTATAGTCAAAAATTGTTATCAATTACTTTCAATTAGTGAATGAACTTCATCCGCTAACTTGGCATGATGTCAACCAAAATTCCAATTACAATTTTGACTAGGTTGCAACTATGTAAGTTAAAATTATGCCTAGTGGTTTGGTGACACATGGCACGCCCACAATGTTGACACATGGCACATTCACAAAGTTAAAATTAATGAATAGTTAAATGACACATGGCACGTTCACAACATTTGGTGTCCACAAAATAATTAAATGACACGTGGCATGTTTACAAAATTTGGGGTTCACAAATAGTTTAAGTGACACATGGCACATCCACATATGTAGTTTAGGCCATGTGGTGCTTAAACATGGGCCACCTAGCCTAAGCATAAATTAGGTCTAGACGTAAACACCTACGTTAGGCCTAGACCTAGCCATGTGGCATTTAACAAATGACATCCTATTTTATTTGGTTTAACCTTTAAGGTTGAGCCTTTTTGATTGGCTCATCCCAAATGGTTATTACATTTGTATGTTTATTGTGTTTATCCAATAATTTTAGTGCACTCCTTTATATAGTTTGGATTCTTGAATTGAAAGCCAAACAATATGGGATAAATATTGAAATTGTAATCTAGTTGTAATTTAGTTCCACTAAATTACAAACTAGCTTAAACTTAGTTAGGCCTAGACCTAAACCAATTTTACCTAGCCTAGCCTTGGTTAATTATGTTGATTATTTGTAGTAAATATTCATCAACCATTTTTAATTTTATAGTTACATAATTGAACACATTATTATCAATTACTAAATAATATGAAAATTTAAAAAATAAAATAAAATAATATATGAAATAAATAAATAAATTTTATTAATAATAATTTTGAGTGATTAATTTCTTATAATTTCTTATAGTTTCTTATTAACATTTCATAAAACAAAATATCAATTCAAATATTTAGAAAAATCAGTAATAATTATTATATTTTTAAAATTATAATAACTATTATAATACATTGATAATTAATATTTGGTTATAGTAACAACAACAACATTAATAATAATATTATCGCTAATAATTAGGCAAGGCTAATTATTTAACTATCATTATTGGTTTTGTTATCTAGCTTATTATAGTTATTATCAACTACTTTAAATAAAAAATATTTAAAAAGTAATTTGTGAATATAATTTTTTAATTAATCATTTATGAGAAAATGATAATTTATTAAATATTTGTACTAACTATTCGAATCTACTTGAATTTTCAACAATAAAATTCATTCGAAATTCAATATCCTCCACACTTCAAATCTAAAAAATTACAAAATAAGCTTCATTAAATTTGACTTAGCAACTACTTTAATAACAACAACGAATACACCATTATTCAATTGAAAATTAATAAAACCAAAATTGAAAACTACCATTCGTATTTGGGGGTGTTCTTGGTATTGTTGAAAAATCCTCACCACGTCTGATTTAATAAAGTTGATTTTATAATTTTGATACTTAAGATGTGAACAATATTGCTAAATTTTTAGTGGGTATTGTTGTTGGAAATTTAAACAAATTGCAAGAAGGGGTTTGGAGGGAAAATCCAATTAAATGCATTCACACTTGGGCCAATGACTCGTGGTACATTAATGTTTAATGAATTTTTATCATAATTTTAAGCAAATATCAATACATCATGTGTAGAGAAATGAATAAACATTAGAGTTTCATAATATTATGTATTATATATCATTATTTGATATGTTCTAATGACTTACATAAAAATAATAAGCTACATGTATTGAACATAAACATTATTATTAACACATATTTCAATTTTTCTTTAAACTTTATTTTGAGATTAAAGTTTAATATTTATGTGCAGAAAAAAACCTTCATTTATACAAGTAAAGTTTACATGGAATTTAATTTTATCATAATTTTAAATAAATATCAAAATATTATATGTATAAAATTGAAGTTGCCTACTAGTTATCTAGCTTAGTTGAGAGAGATAATTGCAACAAAGTTTCAAACAAGATTGCATTTCATCCATCTTTAGTACATTTTATCATCCGCATATACATGTGTGTTGATGGTGTCACCATAATAGTTGAACATTAGTCAGTGTTTTGATTCTATGCCAACCAGAAAACCTTAGATGCCAAGGAATATTATGAAAATGGCCCCTTAATTGAAACATGTTTCACACTATTTACCAACATAGTTGGGCATTCAACTTGAAAACATTGTTGATGCAAGTATATTCAACAAATGACCACCCAGTTGAAAAATGTTTCAATTGTATACTAATATAGTAGATGAATCAACTTAATTGGTAATTTTCATAATTTTATTTTAAAAATTTAAAAATCCTAGTTGTAACATAGTTGCATATGTTGTGTAATCGAAAACTTTTGGTTAAAAAATTGGGGTTTTTTTACTATTGATTATAATGGTATTACTTGGATGGAAAAAAAGGTTATATTAGATGATGTGAGGTAGAAATCTAGGATGTGAACATGTTAGCATGAACAACAACATCAACTAACATATGATTCTATGTCACCACTTAGTGTTTTGTGCAAAAGAAAATGATCTTCATAAGGAAGGTTCTGCCTATTGAAATGCAAGTTAGTACAAGTTGTATATGACATCTATTCTTGACAAGAGTTATTTTATCCTTCATTTACATTGATCCAAAAAAAAAAAAAAAAGGTCTTATCATCCTTGACCATAAACATCCCTATTTCATTCTTATGTGAGTTTTTTTACAAAAAGATTGTTTGTCCATTACATAAAGGTTGAAGTTAATGTTCATATGTTTCTATGCAACCCAACATGATTTTGCAAAAATGTGCATTGGATTCTTCTATAGATATAAATGGCATATTGTTTCATAAAAAAAATGTAACCTTGCTATGAAAGTAAGTTCATGATAGAAATTTGGTACTTTTGAAAAGGTTGGTGTGACCATGAGCAACCGTTGCCAAAATGATGTCATGGACATGATGGATTTATGTTTATCATGATTCATTGTCCTTTGAATAAGACTTGGGAAATTATGTGCCCAAAACATCCTCCATTATTCAAATCATTGTGGTATTTTTTATGTATAAGTCCTTCATAAACAACCCTATTGAATAAAAAATACAAGTATGGCTCTATGATTTCTGTAGAGATTTTTTGTTGGCTATCAAGGATTGTTTCATTGCCAAGACTAAGAACCAAGGGGAATACATGTTTCATGCCATACGTTATCACATATTGAAAATTTCTCCTTTTTACCTACATTTCGTTGTGTCACAATTATGTTTTATCGCATTTGATTTGTTTGGTTTGTTATGTTTGTTTACAACATTGACAAACATGTAACAAACACAAAATAATCCAACAATATGAGTGCTAGCAACACCATATTTCAACAATTGGGGTTGAATAATCCTAGTTTCACTATATTTCCACATATGTGCCAAGACTATAAGATTGATCAAAATTATCATGTGATGTCAAACTTGAAATTTCTAGTAGTAATAATTCATATTATTTGAAGTATCAATTCATTATTCTTGTCTGGGTGCATAAGTATGTAAAGTAGGAGCCTTTTTCATTTGAACTATTGTATGATTTTCTATGGGTTCCACAATTAATTGATAGATTTTAAATTTATTAATAGTGAAATTTCACCAAAAATTAAAAAAAGTCATACTATTATCCATATTAAATAATCACACATAAGGACTTTAAATGCTAGATTAGTTATTTGGTTAGATGTGGGAGGGAGTTCTCCTTCGCTTGGAGGGCTAGTGGTTGGAACTGGTGGTGTTGGCACTTGTTGTAATTTACGTGATGGGACAACCAAGCATTCAAAGAGGTCATTTTGGTCCTGCCACAATTCAAAGTTCATAAATGGTATTGTGAGACTTGTTTGGCCCAATCACTTCTACATATTTCATCTACAAACATTATACAAAAAGGTGACATGCAAGGAATAATGGACACAAATTTTAATCAAGCTTATTGCTCAATAAAACAATTGAGATGACATGCAAGGATTGGGTGTGGCTAGGATGAGCTACACAAATTGTGGAGCTTCCTCACATTAAAATGAAAATGGGGATATGATGATTTTCACTTCCTACCTTAGCAAAAAAAATCATTACGAATTCATTGGAACTTGTATCAAGTTGTTCAAAGATGTTCTTCATTGATAAATTTCAAACTAACTTTTTATTGCCTTACACTACATCTTGAACACCACCAAAGATACAATAGGTATTTGTAATTGATCAGCTTCAAGAAATGCCATATTGACACCATTTGAAGGCATTTTGGAGTCATTAGAGAAGCAAGTCTTAATGTTAGTTGAAAATAAAAACCTCATTGGAACACAATATGACAAATACCACACAATTGAGTTGACCATCCCCCAACAAGTCATGGTTATATTGAGTACCTTTAAACAATTTCCATGGAGTTGGTGTGACATTTGTGCACCAAATACACCCACCATAGAAAAAAGTTGCAAAACCACTAATATTGTGATTGCTATAAGTAGCCATGAGGACATTCCTAAGCCTCCTCGCATTTTGCCACTGACCATGACCAAAGTCTTGATTGAGCTTTACAAAAATTAAGCTGCCAAAAATAAAATCATTGAGAGCTAGCAACTTGCAATAAACTCTTCTCACCAATCTAGTTGTGAAGCACGCACCAAAAAATTCTAAGAGTCCAAGATATATAAGCTCATATTGAGTGTAAGTGAAAGCAAGTATATGTCACAGTCTATGATGTTGAGGTTGACAACTTGCACCAACTTGGTTCGAGAGATTATTCACTTATTGCAGCATTTGGTCAATACAGTCAATACTGGCTGTCAAGTATTGACCAAATGGAAATGCACTAGCTCTCAGAGTTCTGAATGAAACTATGGCTCATCACAAAATGACATCTGTTTTCTTTTCACGAGAATTTGTTCTCAAAGTTACTATGGTGGGTTTTAACTACATATTTTCAAAGGAGTGGCGCTAATGCTGCGTATTGTTAATGGAGCAAGAAAGAATGTCCTATGTTAATGGCTTTCCATTGGTGCTCTGATCACAAAAAGCTAATGGAAAGAGAACCTTAGTCAACACATTGCTGATCCCTATTTGTGAATCGTGCTCTGCAGGTGAGAATGGATTTGTCATTAAGTTATTCTTCACTTGGTTGTTGAAATCTATGTATGCAGCACGGGAACTCAATTTTCAACTTTTGTATGACACAGTTGGTGCTGCAACATTTTGACATATTTGGGCTACTTTACAGTAGGGCCCAGGAATCAGTCGCACAAGCACTGAAAAATTGGCACTGGCTGATGACTAGAAGTTCTCAGCCCAGTGGGATTTGTGTTAGGGCCTGGGCATAACTACAATACTTAATAATGAAGTGGTTATTCTTCACTTGGTTGTTGAAGTCTATGTACAGAGCACATGAACTCAATTTTCAACATTTGCATGACACAGTTGGAGGTGGGAGGTTTTGACATGTTAGAGATATATCCCTAAAGTCATCCTGTCTTGGCCCTGTCTTTGGGCCTCGTTTCACCCCTAACCCCCTAGTTTAGTGGTGGTATCTGTGAAATAAGGAAATTTTACTAAATCTCAGTATAAAATGCTGAATATCCAGTATGAAATGGACTCTTGGGATTTGCATTAGGGCCCAAGTCTAACTACAGTACTCAAGAATGATGCAACTGTGAAACTTTGTGGAAGGTTATGTCATTGAATTCTTGAAAGAGCCCCCTGAAAAAAAGAAAAAAAGAAAAAGCATAAATATGAAGATCCTACCGAGTTTTGGCTGTTCTATTCTCATTATTTCTTTAAATATTTATGTCAACATTTTACTGTGTTGCATGGAAACTATTGCTCATAGGTAATGCAGAAGCAAGGAGGTTCATTAGGGATGATGGCTTCCTGGGCAATGGCTTCAGATTACTTTCCATTCGGCCATCAAAATTTATTTTGGTATGGGTGCCAGGTAGCCAAAGAAGTCGCTCTGTTTGGGGTATGTGAGATTTGCATTAATTAGTGGACCAGGTACCTCCCAAGTTGTAGTGTTGTTATGGCTCTGAATTCTTGAAACAGCCCTTGGAAAAAGAATAGTCATAAAAATGAAGACCCTGTTCCAGTGTTTTTTTTTCCAATTTTGTGATGTTGCCACATTGGTTATCATCCACAAGGAGATTTAGCTAAATTTGGCTATAGATTGGCTATGAAAAAAGGACATATTCAGCAGATTTTATTTGAAAATATATTTCGCCATTTGCTGGCCACCAAAAAAAAAACGTTGTCCTGTTCAAGTTTGGCTTCTACATTATCATAAGATCATACAAGTTTTTTTGTTTATTGATTTATGTGAATTTTTACCATGTTGTAGGAAATTGTAGCTTAAAATGTGGAAGGAAGGGTGCTCAGTAGGGGAGTTGCATTTTGGGGCATTGGCTTCAGACGTGTTGTGACCAAACAGCAGGTCACCCCAATAGTGTGAACACAACAAATTTTTAGGTTTTTGTTCTTGTTTTACTGTTTTCTTTAACCGTCACCTTTTTGCATTCTTGTGGCAGGAATATGTCCATCACTGCTGCAAGGAATGCATGGGTAGGCTATTATGTTTGTTTGTTTGTTATGGAGGACAGGAGTTACATTGCGCGATGGATGGTGGAGGAAGCGACTGCATTGAAAAAGGTTTGCGAAATAGACGGAGGAAGGTAAGCATAAGAGGTAGTATGAAGGAGAAAGGAGGGAGGTTTTTTCTAGTATGCAATTTTCTGATTGTTGTAGCTCTCAGATTACTTAATTAGTTGTTGGTGAACTCCGCTGCGCTAATGACTTAGCAAAGTAGTTGTGTAAATCACTGTAAGAATAGATGTAAGAATAAATATGAGGGGTTGATGCCGAGGAATGATGAAGAATTGAGGGGTTCGAGCCATAGAACTAAGGGGCATATAAAAGACAAGGAGCATCTGGGAATGGGGAGTTTGTGTTGCAATGGCTTAGATCTATGTTGTAGCAGCTAACAAAGTGAGTGCCAGAAACCTCAAGGGGTATCCTTAGGGTGGGCAGAATGAGTAAACTAGATCAAGAGTGAAGAAGAAATTTGAAGGGAGAAATTTGTCGTGCATTCTTGCATAAGAGTCTATCCCATTGAGTGGTTCTAGACGAGCCTGGTACCTACTGTTTAAAGTCAAGTTCTTCAAAAGCATTTACATTCAAGGGTCTTCAAGTTTTTAGGTTTTCAGAAAAGAGGAGTGGAGGTACACTGCATTGTTGCATTCAGTGGGCAATTGATTAGCAGCTCAAATGGATCGAGTGAACCTTGAAAGCTCTAACCTCAAAGGCCATACTTCAATAGAATCTTGATTCTTGATGATATGCATTGGAATTGGGTAGCTGATGGTTCATAACCATTTAAGTGGATGTATGCTAGAAATTCAGACATCTCTAATAGGCCTGTTAATTAAAATTTATAAGAATTAGATCTGCTAGAACCAATGAATGTCAGCAGAAGCCATTTTTGATATTGGTACAACAAAATTCAAGAAATGTTATTTTCTGTAGGGTGCCAAAGATTCCAATTTTGCTTAGACCTATTGTATGTTGTCAGGTTCATTCTTTTTATCTTTCACCTTCTTTTTGGTTACAATGTTTCCATTGGACCACCTAAACATACTTTGATATGCGGCTCAAGTTTGCCCCAAAAGTTGCTCTGATTGGGGTACATAATGTGATTTCTAATTATTGTGGGGTGACTCCCAACTGCACTTTCTTTGTTTTCCTTGCAATGAGCCAATTTAATTGACCCGTCACCATAAAAACATTGAAACTATGGAGGCTTCCCAAAATATAAGGTTTTAATTTTAGAGTATGGAGTTCTTCCCTTTTGGCCCACCCATATAGTTGAAAGGAGGATAACATTTGCCAAAGCATATGCGATAAAAGTCTGGTGCTATTGGGAATGTTTTGGGGAACACATTGGGAACTTAGGGGAGATATTGGAAACTTGATGAGAATTTATTGGGAAAATAGTTAGGACACATTGGGAACAAAGTGAAAAATGAAAATCCCCCCCCTCCCCCCCCCCTTTCTGCCCCCTTTTCACTTCAAAAAGCAAAACATTTGGGACCCAATTGAGTGAATATGGTGCTTTTTTATAGAAAAGGTTTACTCCTAAACCCTCCTATAGTTGTGGAGGCCATAAATTTTTTTGTCTCCACTACATTTTAGGTTACAAAAATTGTTTTCTCCTTCCAAGTAATGTGAGCCATAGCTCACATATGCAACATGGACCAGATTTCACATTTTCATCGCTCCAATTTGAATTTTTAAAAAAATCATCAACATGCATTTTTAAAAAATTATACAATTCAACAAAATTCCCATGAAATTTTCGAGAATTTTTTTTTTCACATTTAAAAATTAATTCCACCAAATTTGACAATAAGGTAGGATATAAGCCCAACCCGATCAGAGCAACTTTGGGGCCAACCCAAGCCCATATCAAAAGGTATTTTGGTGACCCATTGGAAAGTAGTTGAAAGCCAATGCCCATGAACACAATTTTCAAACCTAGTGCAATTAGAAGAGTCCTAGTGCAAAATGGAAGGCCGGTGGCATTTGAAAGCAAGAAGTTGAGCGAGATGAAACAAAGGTGGTTAATGCATGAAAAGGAAATGTGGGCCATGATACATTGTTTCAAGACCCGGGGCCATTACATAAGTTCCAAAGATGTGGTGTGGACCAACAACGTCACTTTGAAATACTTTGCCACTCAACTAAACCACATTTTGTCTCCTTCTCCAAAGTTCACCTCTCGTCGGGACTTGTCCACAAAATCCTTGTACCATTTGTGCACCTTTTCAAGATTGGCCTTAGCCATCTCCCATAAGCGTCGCCTTTATTCATCAAGTTGTGTGACCATTGGCACTTCCTCACTTGCATCATTTGGGGGTTGCCCGTGTGCGGCCAAAGTTGTAAGCTCAATTGGTGACTTGCCCATCACCACATGAAAGGGGGTGGAACTGGTTGTCGAATGCTTCGAATTGTTGTAGCAAAACTCAACTAACTCCAAATGGTCCACCCAATCTTGTTGATCCGTTGCCACATAATTCCTTAAGAATTGTTGGATAACCAAGTTCACTATCTCAGTTTGTCCATCCATTTGGGGTCGAAATGAGGTGCTCATCTTGAGCTCCAACCCCATGCGCTTCCACAAGGCTTGCCAAAACTTGCTTGTGAACTTTGGGTCTCAATTTGACACGATGTCCTTGGGGAGGCCATGATGCTTGAACACGTGTGTGAAGAACAACCTTCCCGTCTTTTGGGTCATGGCACTTTCCTTGGTGGGAATGAAGTGTGCCATCTTGCTAAATCAATCAACCACCACCATGATCGCATCAAATCCCTTTGATGGTGGCAAACTCACAATGAAATCCATGGACACACTTTCCCACGGCCCTTCAAGAATCGGTAACGGTCGTAACAATCCTGCTTGTTTCTTATTGAATGTTCGATTTTGTTCGCAAATCAAGCAAGTCTTCACATATTCTTCTGCATCGTTTTTAAAATTAGGCCAATAGTAGGACTTCTTAAGGAATGTTGTGCGCCTTGCACCACCATGGCTTGCAAGTGGCCCATCATGACATTCCTTTAAGAGCACATCCCTAGGCCTCCCTTCTAGAACATAGAGCCGATTTTGCTTATACCATAATAATCCATCTTGCAAGTGGAAGTGTGACTTGATTCCTTTTTGGATGTTTTACTTTATTTCCTTGGTAAACTCGTCATGGCGGTTCGCTAGACGAACTTCCTTTTGAAGTTATGTTTCCCCCACATACACCACCTTAAGTTGGTGTTTTTGACTTAACGCATTAGGCACCACGTTTTCCTTCCCAGGCTTATGTCGAATGTCCACATTGAACAAGGTCAACGTGTCTTGCCATCTCACTTGTTGAAACATCAAAAATTTTCGATTGCTAGAAGGTCTGAGCCACAAGTTCTTGGGCCCATATGCGGGTCCATTCAAAGTGTTGGAAAAAAAATTTCCCAACACTTACAAGTTAGAACTACCGGAAAACCTTAAAGTTCATCCCACATTTCATGTTTCGCTTTTGAAGTTAATCTCTTGTGATGCCTCAAGGCTTAATAAAAAACACAAAGCAAGTCCTCCACCTGACTTCATTCATAATGAACCAGAATTTGAAGTGGAAGCTATGCTCAAGTCAAGGGAATTAAAGGAGCGAGAGTGGGAATACTTGGTCAAGTGGAAGGATACCATCCAATAAAAGCATCTTGGGTGAATGAATCAGATATGGAACATGCCCAAGAAGCCATATAAGAATTCCACAATAGACCAACAAAGAAGCAAAAGAAACATAGAACATGATGAGGACATCACCTTTCTTTTAAATGGGGTAGGGAATTACAAAAATGTACCACATCAAGTTGCAAGTGAAATAAAGGTTAAAGACTTCCAAGAGATTGCATCATGAATGTAATGAATATTATGAAAAGAATTGTGAAATGGCATGGACAAATGGAACTTTCTTGCGTAAGCCCAAATCAAAATTAGACTCCCACTTTAAGGCTAAAAGAAACCTTGGCCCCAAAAGGGGAGGCAAACAAGGTGAGCTTGCGGGACATGCACATGCTTAAAGTGCATCCCAAAGGGTTGGTTGGTAATGGCAGCCAACGCGAGAAGTCATGACCCCGTTCACGTACTATAATCGCGTAGCTTGGGATTTAGGTTTTTACAAGGCCTAAATGTTGCTTCTCGTACCTTGATAAGCACACCTTTAGTTAGGTTTAATTGTTGTGATCAAGGCGCACGGTTGGGAAAGGAGTCATGTCAAGTAGCTTAGGTCAAAATTAGACTTGGCTTGAGTTCCTCATGAAAGGAGGGATGAAATAATTGCCTCCCAAATGAGGGCTTCGTCAATTAGGTTAGTTTAGGTCTTTTGACAAAGAAAAGGTTAAGGGTTTTTATGAAACCCCCCTTGGACTTGCCCAAAAAATGTTGGAAACTTGGGGACGCCTAAGTTAGCTTAAGGCAAGGTCTTGCCACAAAAGTCGGCAATTGATGGCTAAGGATCCAAATTAAAGCAATTGCATTGAGGAAAGAATGTCTAAATGGCAATGAGGACATTGACCTCTTTTTCTAGTGGGGGAAAATGTCACAACCCTAGCCTTGGGCTTGCGACCAAGGCAAGGGCTTGCAAGGTTGCGAGCCAAGAAGGAAGCCTGAGAGTGAAGGAAAGTGTGAGGGAATGAACCTTCACACTCCCAAAGGAGGTTCCATTTTCGGAGTTGGAGTCCCGGTGGACTTCTGAATGTTCAAAGAGTGATTGCAAGGGTCAAAACCCAATGGTTCGAGGAGTTATTTATACCATTGGAAAGTTATGGAAACGTAGATGTCTAAAATGGGCTCCATGACCCATTTGGACATCTGAAACATAAGTTATGGCCAAAAGAAGGGCCGGGAATCAAAGTGGCAGTTTGACTTCCGAGCACTAAGAGTCAGGAATCAACCTAATTTCCTTACGTGCAAGTGGCATGCGACATACCGTTGAAAAGCTCTTGATAAGGGCTACAACTATTTTTTAGACTTCATCTTAATCGAAGATCTACACACAAAGTTATGGGGCCCCAAAGTTACGGGAGTCCCAACTTTGGGCAATTTCGAGAGTCCGACTTGGGAGTCCCGGGATAAAAAGCCATTGGGATGTGGGTCTTGTGGAGAGGCATAAAGTATATTATAAGGGGGGAAGGTGGTGGCTTCCCCCAAGTCCGGGGCATGGTGAGTCTTGTGAGTCCGAGTTTGCCCGTGGCTTGTCTTAGCACCAAAAATGCTCCAACTATGCACTAACCACCTTGTGTTGATTTTGTGCAGGTTTGTGTGAGTAATTGATGTTTATCACTCTTCCTAATCCCATCTCAGAGCTCCACACACCCCTCTACCCCTTCAAAGTGCTCTGAGCCAGGGAGCATGCCCCAACTTTTTGCTCTTTTGTTGTTTTCAGTTTGGACTCACATTTGAGTCCATTAAGGAGCTTGGGAGTGCGTCAATACGCTTGTTGGTGCGCCTACTTTCACACCATCATCACATATTCCGCTACAAACCGTTACCTCTACACCCATATACACCATGGAGGCTAGTAGTTCCTCTGGGAGAATTGAGAAGTTCAGCGGAAGGCGAAGTACCATTTCTTTGAGAGAATTAAAATGAACAATCCAAATTGGTTAAAATCAACAGTTCATAAAACTCGAGACTACTTTAAGGAATGGTCCTTTTTAAACTTGAGTGGTACACCTTAATAGGTTTGAACCCATTCATTTGAATTTGAATGTGATATAAATAATGTGGTGGATGGCATGTGTGTAATTGCCACGTATGATAATTGATTATTCATTTTATATTCACATTTTGGTCAAGTTGTATGACATGGATATTTTAGTGAATGTGATTTGGCAACATAATGTACTAATTATGTCCACATGGAATTGAAATTTAGAGTCATTTTCCTATTTCAAGGAATCATTTTATTGTTGTTTTAAAAAGTATTTGTAATTATTAAAAATTATTTCTTGATTGTTATGAAACAACTAGGTGACACTCAAGCATGACATTCAAGCCATTAGTCAAGCATGACAAAATGAACTAAAAAAACCACATGAATTTGACCTAAATTCTAGTCGTAAACAAAGTGTAGAACTAAGAAGTATGTTAAATTTGAAATATGCTTCAAAAGATTGCATTGGAATTTGAACATTACGAGATAATTTTTAAAAAGATAATTTGGTCATAAGTCAAATCCTAAAAGATGTTAAAAGATTATCCATCTTAGACAATTCAATTGCCCCCACTATAGACACTATGGATGGTAGTGTAGGTAGCCTTGTTGCTAACATGTAGTCCTTCAGTTTCAACTATTGTTGTAATGAACACATCATTTAATTCTACAATAGATCAGCGTGAACGAGCTTCCTTGGGCATGAATACCTTCCAACCTAGCTGCTTATCATTTGAAAAAAACACTTGGGTAGCTTGAAATGGAAAGATAAAAGGCTCCTAGAGGATTGGTAACTTGTGTTTGAAATTAACAACCACAAACCCTACATCATCTCTGATATAAGTAAAATTGCTTCGATTGTCAATTTGCTTTATCCATTCACATCTAAATAAAACAATAAGGCTATTGAGAGGCCCATGATCCAATTGTAGTATATCTTTGAACACCCCAACATAATTTATCTAAATAGTTTTTGCATCAACATCAAGTTGTTGAAAAACTGATGCAATGCCACTATCAAAGGTTTGTAATAAATGACTCCTATGGTCTAAAACACAAAAGTGATTGCCATAGGTTTTTACATACTTGAAAGCCTAGTTTTAGTGCACAACAAAATTAAATCATGGTCATTAAGATTATTTGCCTCAATGTCATGAACTCGAATAGCTCCACGAACCCAATTTACAAAAGGGGGTAAGTTCTCATTCATGGCCTGTTGTTCTTTCCATCTCGTACAAACAACAACATTCCTAATCATAATCATTTTACAAATCTATGTGATTGAAGGAAAACATCTATGTACATCAAGTTATAATGTTAGTTATAAACTTCAAAATGGAAATTGAAAAGTTTAAAGTAACAAATCTAACCTTAGCCAAGGAGCCATGATAGTAGTGTTCATTATAACATATTGATGGGCCATGTCATGTAGTGCTAGTGGGAAGATAAATTTTGTGCTTATTCCTTCAAGAACCATTCCAAAATCCCCTTCCTCTTCCTCTTCATCCCATATCCTGCTTTTCACACCTTGAAATATATGCAAATATTATGTAACAAATCCAAGGCATTCATAAAAAATGTAGCCTTCTACCATTGATCCTTGTGACGTGATTTTCCATCCCTTTACTTTCGGTTCTATGCGGTGATTATATTTGGAGGTACATATGTTATTGGTGAAGGAGAAATGCAAAATGTATCTCTAGATATTAAATTACGTTTGTAGTGAAAACAAATAGTTTCCCTCCTATGCATCGTTTATGATTTGTTCTAATAACAATTGACTTTGCATCAATCAACTTCCCTTACTTGCCACAAATGTCTAACCATGATGAACTAAACAACTTCACTTACATGATTTTATTTTTATTTTTAAAAAAATTTAGGTGATGTTTTAAATGAATTTGAAATGTTGAGGGTAAGGAGCTCAAAGCATCACCAAGTTTAATGTTGCAAAAGCCAAAATTGTGAGATCAACCCACCTCCACTTAAATAGACGCCATTTCTTCTCAACCAATCCAAATGATTTGATTCCAATTGGAATTCATAGATATATTTCAAAGTTCAAACTCTCCAAATCTTGGAATTTTATGCTAAACTTTCACTCACCTAAACCAATTTCTAAGGAGCTGAAAAAATTCTTAACTTGATAACAAACACTAGAAGAAAAACATGTATTTTCGACTACTCTTTGCGACTAAATTTTAGTCGCAAGAGACATTTTGCAACTAAAATCCTTTTAGTCGCCTAAGACAAGTCGCATGTGAAAACTAGTCGCA
>Ga0116227_10007320_pt1 | contig 21667 bp, 12 predicted proteins | sample S1TSphgellanicum_FD_89693 | JGI IMG/M metagenome (GOLD analysis project Ga0116227, IMG submission 89693) | Host-associated microbial communities from peat moss isolated from Minnesota, USA - S1T2_Fb - Sphagnum magellanicum MG | ecosystem: Host-associated > Plants > Peat moss > Unclassified...
AGGGCATTTTCGATATCTACGTTTCAAGACCTTTCCAATGACACCAAGAACACCCCAATGCGAGGTGTTTTTCCCCTTGTTGTCGAGCTCTGAACATTCGGGAGTCCCGGAAGACTCCCAACCTCTAACTTTTCCAAGTGTTGGGCTTCACCCCCACACTTGGCCAAAGTGGGGTTGCGACAATCACCTTGGGTGGTGGTTGATGGTAAGGTTCTTGGGATGATTTTTGGGATCATTGCTTTGGTTTTTTGGGATTGGTGGAGTGGAATCAAGATAAAGAACATTGAGTGTTATGATCCATAGTCCTTTTATGAGTCCTTTTTGTGTAAGCAACATAGTATTTTGGAAAATAACAAGATTCATTTTTAATTTTTTAACCTTGTGTTTTTTTTAATTTTTAAAATTTTCTATTTACAAAATTAAAGGAATTATAATTTTCATTTTTGTATGAATTTGCCTTGAATGTACTATCACAATTTTGAATAAATTTTTTGTTTAGGAAATAATTAAAACCTAATAAAGAAAAAAAAGAGAAGAGAATCTTTTTTAAAAAAATAAAAAATGGGATTTTTTATTAAAAAAACAGCTTGGAAAGTAACATTCGATGGGTGGAAGTTATTTTGCTAGCATGGTGGGTACTTTTCACCACCCAAAAGTTACTCTAATTTGCTATGCTATGATTTAGACCATCTTTAGATTAGTGAGGGTCTAAAAATAAAATAAAAGAAAAATGATAGTGATTTATAGCAGATATTTATTTATTTTTGGTTGTTGTAGGTAGCTCGACTACAAAAGGATTTTTGTTTTTATAGGTTTTAATAACATGTCACCATTTATTATTAAAACCTTCTTAAATGCTAGTTACTAACATTCTAGGAAAAATTTGCAAAAGAAAAGAAAAAAACAATAAAGGCTAACAATAATTTATTTGACAAAAACTTGGGAATTTTTTGGAATTTTTTTTCCTTGTAGTATAAATTTGGCTAATTTTGCTAAGCTTTTAGAAAATTTTGCCAAATTTGTGATATGAAAAAATTGGAAAAAAAAGCCCTAAAAGGCAATGTTTTTTTTCCTAAAACATTTCTCATCTTGGGGAAGGTTTTCAAAAATGTGAAAAAGTCATGAAAAATTGATGTTTTAAACAAGTTTTTTTCACATATTGAAAAAAATTCACCAAATTGTGATATAATATTTAGTCTTGGGGCGGGTTTTCACCACTTTTGTATAGTTTGGATGTTTTTTACAAATTTGTTGTCAATTCATGCCCTAATGATCAATGTTATTTTCTTCAACTTTGTGATGTTGTCACATTGGCGATAACCAATTAGATTTAACACTTTTGGCTATAGACCAACTATGAAAGTAGAAATTACTCAAGTCCTTTTATATATTAGCTATTTGCCGGAACATTGTGTAGAAACATGGCACATTTTTTAATTGTTTCAATTTTTGGCAATTTTTTTTTGGAAAAAAGAATATTTGACATAATTTTTTTTTGAAAAGCATATTTGCCAAATGGTGAAAATTTGCCACCAAAAAAAATGTGGATAATGCTATGCCAAAAACTTCGAAAAAAAAGGAAAAAAATTCAATAATGGGTGGTAAGGGTATATGTGTAATGTTTTAAAACAAAATTAATATTTCTATTAAAATAATGCTCAACAGTTAAGATAAAATTTATAAGGAATTTAACAACAAATTATCTTTAGTTAATTGGTACACATGAATTTTTTTAAGAGAATCAATCCTTCAAGATAAAAGGTATATTGGGGATTTCCTTAAAATTATATTCAATGTATGTGGTACATGGTTTTATTTCATGTTATATATCCTACAATAAATGTGAAGGGGAAGTATGAAAAGGTTAATGTTTGAAATGAACAACAATAATGTGGTATCTTTTTTCCTAAATAATTATTTTATTTCACTTATGCTTATGTGATATTCCTTGTATCAACGCCTATTACCAGATATCTAGTGCATTTCAGTTATCAAGATGCATTTCAACTTTGTTAGGATGATCCAAATATTTTAGTACCTGGTAGCTTTGGTACAAATTAAATTACTTTTTGGAATGCCAAAATTTTCAACAAATACTTTTTTTCAAAACTTTTTTTTTGGAAAGAAAATAAAAAATATACTGAAATCTTTTGTAGTATTATATTTTTCGAAATGGAATCTTCAAATTTATTTATTTATTTAGCAAACATGTGTCTAAATTGCTGATGTATTATGGTATATACATATTAACATTGATATTAACATCAAATGTGTCTTTAAGTTGGATATAATATCATGGAGGAGTGGAGGTGGTAAAAGCAAGAATAAACAAAGGATGAAAGAAAGAATTTTTGTTAAAGTCCACATCTACTTGAGATCATTCCTTGTTCAAGTTAGGCATCTAGCCCCTTTAACAATTGACATGCCATGAATAACAACAAATGAAATATGAAGGACCAAAAATAGACTCAAGAAATAAAATGTGCAATAATATTTTAAGCTTGTACCAACTACAAGTTGTATTCATAAGTACAACCTACAAATGCTTATCAAGGTCTTTGAAAATGAAGGAAAAATGAAATGCATCAACTTAGGTTGGGACCTTACATTTGACAAAAGTCATTGGTTAGTGTTAAAGATAATGAAAGAGTTTTTCCATAAGATTTGGCTACCTTACTAGTAAAATTTGATTCAATGATTCAACTTACAAGCAAAACCAAAACTTGTATGGTTAATTGAAATATTACAAATGTTGTCTTTTTAGGGTATAAATAAATGTTGCTATCTTTTTTTATAACTTTTATTTACCTACCTAAGTCCATTACCTACCTACATATATCCATTAAGAACCCCAACCTAATTATATTACCAATCTACAACCTACCTACTTACATGTTTAAAAGCCTACATATCTAGTAAATTTGGCACATATAATTTGTGACAAGAAGATCAAGTTGGCCCTTGCGAACCATATCACCCATGGAATGACAAAAATTAATCACACCATAGTTGGTTCAATTGCCCATGTGTAATTGACATTGTCCAATTTGACTTAGGTTTTTAATTGATTTGGTCAAATAGGACATGTTTATTTTTTTAATGGGGAAAAATGGGGAAAAAACCCCTATAATGATTTCAGACAAATAAACTTAGTCATGTCAATCATTGTGATCATAACGTCATGGGCATAAAAAACATTAGTAGAAAAACATGGTTTTTCAAGTTGTTCAAGTTGACTAATTAGGTTTTTTTAATCAATAAAATGTTCACTTTGACTAGAGATCCACCATATGAATGGTTATTATAGTTGTTAATTGATCAAGTAGACTATTGATGACTCATGTAACTACCTGTCAAATTGGACATGTAGTCAAGTTGGACAAAAAATGATATCTTTGGTCAAGATGCCCAATGGGTTCTAGTCAAATGGGACATCTAATCAAGTTGAAAAAACAAAAATGACATTCTACCTATGTACCTAGGTACCATCATAACTACCTACCTACATACTTAGGTAGGTAGCTATTACTTTATAAGTAGGTAGGCAACTACTTAAATAAATGTACCTACTTACTTACCTATTTAGGTATGTGCTACCTAAGTACCTATGACCATTTCTAGGTAAGTAATAAATAGAAAATACCTAGCTAATTACCAAGGTACCAACCACCTACCTATTACCTAGGGGTAGTAAGTAGTAGGTAGGTAGGTACTTAGGTACCATAGTTGGTTAAATTGGTAGGTAGTTTGATGGCCAATACACCTCCTACCTATTAAATTACACTTTTATTTTTTAAAATTATATTATTTACTTACATAAATTTACAATATAAAATATAATAACATGTCACTAATAAAAAAATTGACAACAACTTATGAAATTGTAATCCACTAATAAGGACTTGTTCTATGATCATGAAGGTGAGGGATTCAAATCCTAATATTTAAGGCGAATGTTCATGTTTAGGAGGTTAAATTAAGTAGGTTTGGTTGGGCAGTTAGGTTGGGTAAGTTAAGTTGGATAGCTAGGCTACCACAAATACAAAATTACATACATTTTTTGACCTACCTACACCTATCTTGTACCTACCTCCCTAGCATTATAATTTTATTTTTGAAAATAAAATTTTTAAAATATTTTAATTTGACTAGTCAAATGATTCATTGCCTTGCAAGTCAAAATGACCAATCAAAATGACTAGTAAAAAGTAACCAATAAAAAATGACCACCCAATGATAACATACATGTTAAAATTGACTTGTGCAAAATGATGAAAGTTTCTTTTAACCCTTATCTAAACATGGTTTTTTATTAAAATTTTCAATCCAAAAAAATTGTTTTTCTGGTAGTGAGATTTGATTTTGTATTTATGGTAATTGTTGGAATGTTCATTAAAACAAGGAATTTCTTGATTAGATGAAACAAAAGCATCCAAACATCCTTGTTGTGTGTGTTCTTGCTAATTGTACCAATGAATTGCACCATGTAGGTAGATCATCATAGAACAACTTTTGAAGCATGTTTTCAAGGTTAGTTCAACAAATGGATTACATATATTATAAAATAAAATTTTTGCAATGGCAAAGAGCCACACATTGATTTCAAAATGAGCACCTTTAAATTTCAAATTTGTGGGTGGTTTGATTCAACTTAAACATAATTAATACAAGGGATGGAGAAGATGATAATCAAAGATGTTGGAAGATAGCCAAAATTACAAAAGAATTCACATGATATTTTCAAGTCAAAAATATGAAAATTAAATGCATTGACCCTTTCTTCACATTCATTCAAAAAGTTGAAGACAATGATGCATAAAACAATGATGTAAATCCAATAAAACTCATTACAAATAATTATCAAGAACTATTTATAACCTAGTTCTATTACAAGCAAAGTTGCAACATTAGGAGGATGCATAATAACTTTAAGCAATGGCAAAACATTAGGATGAAAACATCAAAATAGACTTAAGCAAAATAAATTGAGTTGAAATTGTAGTCTTTCAAACTCACATTGTAAGGGTTAGTTGTTGTTTAACACTTGTTACTACCCAAGCTTGTTCACAAAGAAATTGGGGTTTCAAAAGCTTTAAGGCACTCACAAAATTAACATTTTAAGAATCAAATCCTTCTAAAATCTATTTATTTTAATGCCATTTATTTGAGATTCAAAGAATTAGTTGATCATGCTCGCTTTGGGAATCTTTGATAACAACCAACTAGAAACTTCTATACCCATCTTCATGGCCTTGTTAAATGTTTTTGAAACCACTAGAAGAATCTTGTAACCTTGTGATTGATTTTCTTAATAAAAAATCAGCCTATAAAATACAACTATTACAAGTCAATTAAATCTTTAATTGCATCATTTTAATGAAGATGTTAATGTTCTAGAATGTGACCAAGTTGCAACTTTAAAAGTGTTTTGTAAAAATTTTGTACATTGAGTTTTGTGTGAACAAAGTTTTAAAAAACAATTTGTTTTTAGAAGAAAACACTGCACGAGATTTGAAGTGTTTTGGTAAGTTTTAAATAAATTATATGTAATCATAGTTCAACCAAAAAGTTAAGAAAAAATTGCATTAGCTTTAAAAAATTTGTGCAAGCATAAATCGACCAAAAAGTTATGAGTACAAAACTTAGTAGTGAGGGAAGTAAGTGCTTACATTGTAACCTTTCGTTGACTGGTAGTTCTAGGGGCCAACAATATATTGTAGTCATATTTGCCTCTAAAGGTATTTGCCAAATTAAACATAGATGGATATACAAAGGACATACAAACACACCCCATTTGAAAGCTTTAGAAAATCATCACCCACACACAACTATCATGACTTCATCATTTGCTTTGGACAAAACAAAAGGGCAACAATGTATATGAGCAAGGAAAAGGATTAAACAATCAAGCATTTGACAAGCTTTAGATCATCATTATCATCATTTAGACATAAATCTTTTGAAGACAGGTTGTTGGAGGAAGTAAAATGGAAACAAAGGAGAGAAAAAGGAAGAAGGAAATGGAAAAAAACTAGGGTTGATGCTACAATTCAACAACATTATTATGGATTGTTACCTATTACGTGTAATTGAAAAGTTCATTTGCATTTAAGTACGATTTTTGTTTCATATGAAACCTATAGATGCAATAGCCATGGCGGTTATTATTTCACTTGTGAGGCCAAAGTTTAGATTATTTGCTACTTGCTTTAAGAACTTCCTCACTCACTCATAGCTTTTACATGGCAAAAAATTGAAACAAACACTATAAAACAATTTTTTCATCTTTCAAAATAGAAAGGGACAAGCATAACACCAAATAGGTGATGATCACATACTTAGGTACATGCTACAAGAAATCATGGTTTATTTGAATGGAAAACTAGACCAAAAACCATTCATTTTGACATTTGGTCAATTTGACCACTTGGTCATACTGGATAAATCGATTTAAGAACATCCAATTTGATTGGTGGTTTTTTTGACTAACCATAAGATGGTTTTATAAACTAGTCAAATCAAATAAAAAAAGTTGGGCGAAATTTTTTTAAATTAAAAAATAGCCCAATTTTTAAATAATAAATAAATAAATAGGAAATACCTACCTATTCACCTACCCATGACCTACTTACCCACCATGGCCTCCTACCTACCTATCCACAACCCACATAAGTACTATATATTTATACACATGTACAAGACATATATATATGAATATACATATTTCACATAATATATGTTAGTAAGGGGGATTGAACCTTGGTCTTTTTTGTTCCATATCTTGGCCATCAAACCACCACACCACTTTGTAAAACAATATGATACCAAATGCATTTAACATGTTTCATTGAACTTCAATGAATTTTTTTGTTTAATTGTGTTTAACATTTGAGATTCAATTTTTTTCATAAGTAGGTAATTTAATTAGGTAGATAAGTAGGTAGGTAGATAGATAGATAAATAAAAAAGGTAGATAAATAAATAAATAATTAGGTAGGTATAAAGGTAGATGTTAGGTAGGTAGGACATAGGTAAGTAGATGTTAAATAGGTAGGTAGGTAAATAATAGGTAGGTAGGATGTAGGTAGGTATATGCTAGGTAAATAAGTAGGTAGGTAGGTTAGTAGGCATAACAAGTAGGCTAGCTAATCAAATTAATATGGTCAATTTGAATTTTGACTAAGCATGACCATCCAATATGGCTAATTTGATTAAGCCATGGGCATCTTAATGATCATTTTTTAAAAAATTCCTTTTTGATTAAATGTACAATTTAACACTTGGTCAAAATGGTCATTTTAATCAAAAGAACCAACCAAAAGAAACATGTGTCTTTCATGCCCAATGTTTTTAGTCAAAACATACATCCTTTTGGTCAATGTGGACATTTTAATCAAGTTGAAAAGTCATGATTTCTTATAGTGGTACCTAATCCCAAAATAGTCCCCATATTTTGCTTTAATGTGTTTCACCTAAAAGACAAAGGATGTGTCAAAATAAAATTATACACACATACATAACTACACAATACTCAAAAGTGACAATAGATATAATACATGTTGACACAATTTTTGCATATTCACATTTATGCATGTACACTATGTTAGTTTTTTTTTTCAACAATCAAGCTTTAGACATGAGCTTTGGCATTATGAGACTCACACAAGCACATTATTGCCCAATCAAACAATAATGTATTGTAAACACATCAATCACATTTTTTGCTTGTTAGATGAGGAGAGTGTGGTGTGTGGAAGGAAAGGATTGAAATCAAGCTACTTTAAACAAACCAATTCAAAAACCTTTCACATTCACTAGATCCAAAACACATGAAAAACCACCCTAGATAATCACAAATGTGTCCCATATGCTTTGAATGCCATTCACCTTCATCATGTTCAAAACATCCTCAAGGTTCACAATTAACATGTTTGTGTAGGTTAAGTACATCATGGTTGCACATAGATTTGGTAACCCCACCACCACCACCAAAAAAGAAAGAGAGAAGATGACAAAAACTTGGGAAACCATAAAAAAAACCCAACAACGGTCATAACTTCAGCTTAGGAAATGAAAGGCAACCCAATCTCCTAAACAAGAAAAGGAAATTACAACAACAAATAATCTACCTTTATTGTGGATCAGCAAAATAAACTATTTTTGAAGCCTATGTTCCACAATTTTAAAAAAAAAAAACACAAACAAATCTTGTGATTGAAAGGAAGAAAAAAAACAAAAAGAAACAAATTTCCATGGGTACCATGTTTTGGATCCTCTTGGTGATGTTGGGAGTGAGAGCAAAAGTGGAGCCTCCAACTCCCCAAGTGATTTCATAGAAAGTAGGTTAGTCAATGAACATGTGACCCATTCAATCAAATAGATTTTTAGTTCCTTCCTTTGTCCTAGGAGGGCAAAACTTGAAAGAGAACACCAAATTGTTGTTCATCAACCCATTATTACACAAGATCATGAGATGGGTCCAAAAGAGAGAGGATAACAATAAACAAACATCTATTTATTACAATAATGTTGCAAAATTGTTGTTCACAATGTTGGTTTGCACAAATTTGATCAAAGGAGTCAATCAAAAAAATCATAGCCCCTATTTCCCACACAAACCACAACATCGATCCATGCATATTTGCTTAGAGGAGTTGATCATACAAAATCAAAACCCTTGTTTCCCAACACAAACCAAAACTCAATTATGAAAAACCTAATGTTATTACAAATTGTACATAATTTCTTTAAACACTCATTGCCACTCACAACTCGTGTCGTTTGTTAGTTATAATTTAATAAATTTCCATACAAAAGTAAGTAGCAAAGGTGTGTATCATTAAGCTCCCATGTTGAATTTAGTAAAAAACTATGACAAAAGTGCAACAATGCAATTTTTTTTCAAAAACCTTGAGAATCCTAAACAATTAAAAAAAATTCATCATCAACAAATAATAATATTTAAAAATTTGACATTAAAAAAATTAATTATCACCAAACCTGACAAGGTATTACAGTATTCATAAAGGTATTCATTGATTGTAATGATATCAATTTTACCTTGGGATTTGAGTTTTGAAAAGGTACTTTTGTCCTAAAGATATGTTAAGTTTGCCAAATTGGAGAGTAAATGTAATAGAATATCCATTTGCAATTGAAGATATTGTTATACTAATTTGTCTCTTGTCTTCTACCCCTAACACTTGAATGTGTTTTGTACCTTTACTTTTCCAAGTTGTTTCACCAACTATTGAAACTATATGCATCCCAATTTGATCATTATTGACCATAAGGCTTGGAGGAAGGCTTTCACTAGGTAAGTTATTTTGTATGTCATGTTGTGACCTTATTCATGTTAATCTATTGGCATATTGTTAGTTGATGTGCGTTGCAACTTTGAAAGCCCAATTCATGTAATGTTTTAAAAATTGCCAAGTTCATTTTTTAATGATAATCAAACCTTCATGACCACTATAGAGAATTTTAGGAGTAGAGGATTCTATCATGCCTCTTTAAAATTGGTTGAATTATAAAGGTAGATAGGGGTTGTCCAACACTTCTCATCTTTTACGACATTGTGATAAGTTTGTTTTGAAATGTAAGGTACTTCTTTAGGATTGGCAAATGTTGGTTCAAATGTTTTGCAACTATACCTTGTTGGGTTGCTTAAGGGTAGTTTTGCCTAAGTTTTCCTTTTGAATTTGCAAGCTACATTTAGCCAATTTCTCATATGGACTTATAACTTAGGGGCTTTGGTAAACAATTTGCAAATAATGAATAACCTCATAATTTGCTCTACATTCTTGAATTGCTAGCATTATGGGTGGCCATAAATGTTAGTTGAAACCAATTTGTGTATTGTTTTTTTTTATTTTTGATGTTTAGATTTACTTCCATCTTGTGTGTCCACACCTTTTTTACCTTCCTCTTGTTTGATTTGTCTTTCAAACTATAAAGTTGTTACAAATTTTCTTAGTCATCCAACAAGGCATTTCTTTACACTCTTTTGCTTGGATTTTTCTACAAGATTGGCACTTTCATTGAACTATACAACTTCTTTGTGCAAAGCTTCCTCTCATTTTGCACTTATGATAGTCTTGAATAGACCAATGAGCAAACGTTTTTGCAATTTCTCCATTGCCATTTCCATTCTCAAATGCATGTACATTAAAAGAAAACTAGATATGGCGCAAAAGCCTATGGTATCCTTTTCATCTTTCCTTCCCTTCTCACCACATCTTATGATATAAAATTCTTTTCAAAAGGAATGCAAAATGTGAAAAAACATTAAAGTTAAAAATCAAACTTCAAAAAATCAAGAATTCACAAATTCATGAAAAATTCAAAAAGTAGTTTTAGTTCATATTGATAAAATAAGTATGTACATATATTTACATGATTTTAAATCATCGCCAAATATTCTTAAATTTAAATAATATTCTTCCAATTTTTTTGAGAATGGGTTGAATTTATTTTTTAAATCAAATAATTATTCGGCATTTGAAAAGGTACAATGGTATGTTACATTTTATTAGCTTTGCCCATAGTGAAGATAGATTACATTGGTGTAAAATTTAGGCATAAAATTCTGGTTCAAACTTGACCCAATGTGTGAATGACATTTGGAATACTATGTGTGCATATGATTGATGGTCATGTTCCATAAAAATGTATGCATCTAAACGGAAAATTAGACTAAATCCAATAATCATTATGAAAAATTGTGTCCATGACAACTAGACTACCTTATAACTAAAGTTCCAAAACAATTAATATACAATTGCATTGCAATTGTCCCATGGAAATACAACAAATTAATAAATAAAATGCCATGTCAGAAAATCAAAGAGTTGTATTGTAGTTGCAAGATGTATATTTATACAATACAATGTACACACTATATATATGGTTGTAGTCAACCATGTTTGATTTTGTTGACAAATTGCACTTTAGTCACATGTAACAACTACATCATAATTAAAATAAATTTAGTTGCTAATCAATGATTACTTTGTAACAAATGTACGGCCTTGAGTAACACATACGATCATGCTATGTGGATTAAAACTTAAAATTTGAAATTTAAAGATCTGAAATTTGGGCAGGAAACCCTTATGCAAATGACACATGACAATATATCAATAGATTTGCCCCAATGCATCAACGACCTTCATGTGCTTATGCTTATGGGCTTTTGTTTTTACTCTTGGAGGTTAAAGGTTCTTGTTTTTGCTCTTAAAGAGGTTGAAGGCTTTTGTTTTTGCTCTTGAAGGTTGAAGGTTCTTGTCTTTGTTCTTAGAGAGGTTGAAGATTTTTGTTTTTGTTTTTCAATGTTTAAAATTTTTGTTGTTTCTTTTGAATGTTGAAGGTTTTTGTTTATACTTTTGGATGTTGAAGGTTTTTACTTTTACTTTTTGATGTGAAAGGTTATTGCTTTTACTTTTGGATGTTCAAAGTTCTTATTTTTAGTTTTAGATGTTGAAAGTTCTTGCTTTGACTTTTAGATATTGAAGGTTCTTACTTTTGTTTTTGGATGTTGAAAGTAATTCTTACTTTTACTCTTGGATGTTGAAGGTTTGTGATTCTTGGTCTTTTATTTATTTGCATATATTAAAGAAAAATGATGTGAAAATATATTCCATTTTATTTAGAAATTGATTGTACAAGTTTAATTTAACTTATAATGATGAAAGATTTATGAAAGGTGATTTTTTAATGATAATCATGTTACATATGTTTTGTTTTGTGTTTGAACATTTGTGATGACTTTTATTATTTTTATGTTATAGGGTTAAACTTTCATTATATTTCAATTTATCAACATCAAAATTATGTATACAAGGTAAGATTCTTTCAAAAATATCTAAAATTGTAATTTAGTTTACTTCATTATAAGCAAAATATTTGATTCTATTTGCAAGTGTACAAATTATAATTTAAATTGTATACATACGTTGCATTTTAGTGATAAATAAGTTGCATGTTAGTGGTAGTACAATTGTAAACTAATTTTATTCAAGTTGAAGGGATTATTTAGATATTTTTGACATTACAATGTTATGATATGCTATTGATTTCATTTCACATGTGGAACTAAATATAATAACATACATATTTCAAGCAAATAAGGTGGATTGAAGAAATCACATGGTTCAAGTTCCATTTCAACAAAAATTGAAAAAAACATTCATTTATGAAACATAGTGTTGTAGATGACAATATCTAATTATTATGGGTCATCATTTTTATGATCTAACCTTTTGTTTAGATAGAGATTTTTTTTTGTTATAATAGCTTGGGCATTATATTTATATTCATAGTTCAAATATCTTTTGATAGAAACATTTTCTAATGTTTTTTTGTAATGTATTTTTCAACATGGAATGTAAATATATTTAAAGTTTCAAATTTATTTCATATTTATAAATAGTGATGTTCAATGAAATTCAACATTATCTATTATAATTAGGACAACATGATAATGGTTGTGTGAAGTTTGTATAATTGCATTGTAAGTTGTAATTTAGTTATTTAGTACTACTAAAATCAACTACCATACAATTGCTTTGAAACCCAAACTTAAACACCTAGTTGCAAATTAGTCGCTATATCTTTTATTTTCATTTCATCTTTCGTTGTAAGTTAGTTGCAAAGGATAGGAAAAAAATTCATTGCTCAAATGGATGAATGAAATAATTGAAACATATGTTCGTTAGATTAGTTATAAAATAATTGTAAATAAGTTGCAAAAGATAAGGATATTTAGATTCATTTGTCAAATGGATGAATGAAATAATGAAATAATATATTTGTTGAATTAGTTGTAAAATAGTTGTAGATAAGTTATAAAACATAAGAACATAAATCATTCATCAAATGGATGAATGAAATAATTAAAGATTATATTCGTCAAACTAGTTGTAAATAAATTGCAAAAGGTATTAAACATACGTCATTTGTCGACAAATGGATGAAAAGCCATGTTGGCATTTCGTTTACTACATTGGAATGTGCATGAGAATCTAACGCATAGATTAGTTGCAAAAAAATTGCATATAGTTGCATGTGAATTGCATCATATATATGATATTGTATACAACATAGGGTGTCTGCTGCAACTTGTCCATTAGCACTCAAGGCCATATAAATACCATGAGTTGCAAGTGTCCATTGCAATTGGAAAACTCAGTTGTAAAACCCTATATTTTTTCATATTGAAGGGAAGTTTTTAGGTCAAAGGTTGAACCTATCATAAAGGGTAAAGTTGTTCTATGCTGAGCTATTTGTTAGATGACACTTCAAGATATATAAACAAAAAAGGGCACCTTCATAACACTAATTTTTATTATCAATAACATATATTATTAATGGCCATAATAATCATGGATTGTCATCCATCTTTTCATCCTTTTCAATTGGGATCAATGTTCTTTCCAAGTTTGTGATGTAGTTCAATTCGCAATCATCCATATGATAATTTAACTAGATTTGTGTTGATTAAAAATATGAAAGTAAACATTTTAAAACATTCTTTTGTATTTTTATTACTTATCATAATTTAATATAGAATTTGGTGATTTGCAATTTTATTTTAGTTTTTCAAAATTTGGCCATTAAAAACCCAAAAAAATTAAATTCTTGCCATTTTGAAAATAATATAAAATCACCAATTGTTGATAATTCACCAAAACAAGAAACATTGCATGCAAGTTATTTTTCCCCCTTTAATTTTATGATACATAACACAAATGGAATTATGCATATGGTGATTTAAAATCAAATTTGACTATGACCAAAATATGAAATAAAAGCATTTAAACGTCCTTTTATATTATTGGCTACATACTTGATGAAAAATTTGGTGATTTTAAAAAAATTCATAATTAAAAATCTTAATTCTTTTCATTTTGGAAAAAAAGTTTGACGTGAGGTTAAGGGATCATTTGTTATCTTTGTTATAAAGCCCCATTCAAGTTCACATGGGAAGTGGGGAAATTTAAACCACAATACCATTGGCATAACACAATAGTGTTTTTTTCTTGATTTTTTGCTTTTTTCCCCCTCAATTAAATTGTTTTTCAACTTACAAAAAAAACCCAAATTTTTCTAAAACAAACATGTGTAAAAGATTTAAATAATCATTTTTTTACAATTAACCATGGAGAAGGTAGCTACATGAACTCAATAAACATAATTTAGATAAATAATCATATTCGTATTATAACTTACACAATATTGTTTAGTTGTCATGTCTTTTACTTTGAAGAAGATAGTGCCCTTATTATTGAGCACTTTAACACATAATTAATAAAGATGATGATTGCAAAATAAGAATTCTTGTAAATAAGTATTTGGATTTTAGAATGAAAACTATTAGGCACTCTTCCATGCATAGATATATGTAATCATTTAATTTAATTTGAATATATTAAGGTTTAATTCAACACTTTGAAATTCTTGGTTTAATCAACAATAGTGTTAGCAAGGGGTTTTGTTTAATGACATGGCATTTCCCAAAGAACAACATAGAACCTATATCATTTTCACATTTACTATTGAAATTAATATATTTATAAAATTGTGCAATGATTCTTACTTTTGGTTTGTTTTCCCCATTTCACCATACTTAAAATTGATCACAATAGGAATAAATTGGCAATTTATATAATCATATACCAAGTTGTGTCACCACATGAGCAATTTTGTTGTAAATTCATGTCATCACATGAGTGATCTAACCAAATTGAAAAGAAAAAAGAAAATCCTTTTGATTATTTGAAATAGTGAATGTGGAATGGCATAGGTCCAAATTAAATATTCCCAAAGCCCCATTCTTCAATTAAATAAATATATATTTTTGGTGAAATACCATAGGAACATGATTAAAGGAAAACCATTTGTTGTAATCACCAACACACCTATCATGAGTGGACTTGTAGCTAAAATGTCAACAATTCTTGGACTTTGTAGAAACAACTCAAATAATATGTAAAATCATGCTAAGTACATGTCTTTCATGATCGTCATAGATCAAATTTGTGAGAAAATAAGATGGAAAATAGTTTCAAAGAGACATCTTCAAAATTGATTAAAAAAAAACTATTGTGTACACATGTTTAAAATTGATTACCATGGTGCAATATCCATTGCCATTGAAACTTTGATACATGGGAATGGTTCTCAAAGGGAAATAATAAAAGCCCATCATTTTATATAGGAAAACCATTGTTCCTAGTTTTACAATATATATTTGAATTTTTTTTTCCTTCTTTCATTTAAAAAAAGATACAAATATGATTCATTTAGTGTCTTCATTCATTGGTGGTGAACAAGGGGTGGAAATTGCATGTTATATGATTTTGTTTCATCAAACTTCTTTAAGAAAGAGAAAGAATAACCAAAGACAAAACGTAACATTCTTTTTTAATGTTCAAATAAAGAATTATGAACTCAATATCAACCTTAAAAATCATCTTTCATAAAATTATCTATCATAGGTGATTTGTTATCTTTTCCTTTAACCTTTGGGCTTGTTATTATTGAATTGTATGCGATGTAACCCTTAAAAATCTTTGTCCAATAGATTGGTGTGGCCAAAAATGAAAGAGAAAGGGACATTTCTTGCCCATCTTAGAATAGGTAGTGACTTCTAATCGTTGACATGATACCACTTCACACCTCACTTCCATAAAATAAATAACAAAACTCCAAAACTAAACAAAATATTTCAAAACTTTGTAACAAAAATAAAGCATCTGACATGAAGTTCACTTCCATAAACCTTCATTGAAAAAATATGGATATGTTGACAAATTTATATAATAACCACCAACAACCATCATTTTTCCCTCCATAAATCTCTAGTAGATCTCAAATAATATCTAATCACGTCCTTGAATGTGAATATAGTGCACCAAAACACTATTGGATTACTTTTAAAACTTTCTTTAACATGCGTCACATTCCCGTGAATGCATCCAATAATCATAACAACACATTTTGGGTTTTGTGACTAGCCTTTACAACTACATACTAATCAGAAAGTACACATGTGACTAGTGACTAGTGAATTTCTAACCCATGTCATTTCACCCATTTAGTTGCAAAGGACATTCAGTTACAAAGTTCAATTGTTTTAATGATTGGGATTTTGAAAATTTCTTGTAATAATGAAATTCCATGTCATCATTAACCTTGGTATCATGTGTAAAGTGCATACCATCTCAACTTAATTGTTTTATTCGATTAAGTTTTACAAAAGATGTTTTGATGGTTGGATGACATGTGTTAAAAATCTATAAACACGTTATGAATCATTGCACAAGACCAAAAGTCAACTTAATTTAACCCATGTAGCTAGCGTAGCCAAAAATCAATCTAGTTAACCTAAGTACCTATGTTAAGCAACGTAGGTTACCTAACTTAGGTTAGGTGGCCTCGATGAAAAACAAACGTTGGACTCGTAGCCTAAGAAGCTTAGACTAGGTTATGTAACTTAAACCAAATGGCCTAGGTATCATATGTTACAAGAATGAGGATTTGAACCCTTCACCTTCACTTTGGGGTTCAAGTCCTCATCCATTGCACAACCACATTTTTTTATAATAGTTATATTTAACACAAACTTATAAAGTTCAAAATTTTTAACCTTGAATTAACCTTGGCCACCCTAGGTTGACCTATGTCAACCTACCTACTACCTATCAACTTAACCTAGACTTCCCTAGGTTGATTTAAGATGAGTTACAACCTATACTACTTACTAACCTAGCCTAGGTTAACCTAGGCATTCTTAGGCTAAAAAGAAAACCAAAGATAATTATGTCACATTTAATTACATCATAGTCGCATTTAATCACATCATAGTTATATCTAGTCCCATCATAATCACATCTAGTTGCATAAACTTGAGGTGGTTACAAACTTGATAAAATATCTTATAATGAAACTACCTAAGTTGACTTGGCAAAAAACCTAAAGCTAGGAACCTATAAAAGCTTACCTAAGTTAACCTATTAGTAGGGTAACCTATTCTAGGTATATTTAAACATACTAGATGTAGTAAATTTCTTAAGTCTAATTAAGTAACTTATAAAGTAGTATATATTACGAAGTAGTTTTTACTAAGTAGTTTACATACATAGGTTAACTTAATATGTATGTTAACCTAAGCTAGTGTGTTAAATAGTTAAAAAATCATAGAGATGTGCCACCTTTTTCAAAATGACTATTAATATTGTAGTTATAAATTCAAGTTAACAATAGATTGTTTAGTACACATACACATGCATGTGAATTCATGACTTCAAAAACCTCATGGCCCAAAAAAATTATGGCATGCCATGACAAATATTGGTGCCATAAATTCAAGACACACAAAAACTTATGGTGTCACAAAAAATCATGGACTGCCATGAAAATTTGTGACACCTTGTTGCCAAATGGCATGCCATGTCATCATCACATGGAAGACCAATTCATTATTAATCACAAAGGACAACAATACTTTCAACTAACTAATAAATGACATTAATTCATCAAATCAATGACATGAATCATGATGCACAAAGTTAATGTCACAAGTCATGAGGTGTTGCAATTATTAGTCAATCTCATTGCCATGTGGCATGCCACATTAGCATCGCATGACCATAAGTTGTTATTATTCATCAAAAGTTGCAAGAATCAATGATTTATTCTTACCTAATTTTGGATGATTAAAAATACATCAAAAATACATTTTTGAAAATTTGATATTTGTGTGAAAACCATCAAGTCATGATGTTGACTATAGTTGCAAAACCATAATGCCACGTGGCACCACAATGTCCTTTACAACTAGCAGACATTAATATGAACTTGTAGTTACAATTGTGGTAAAAAAGAAACAATAGTTGTTTTATTAACCAGTTATAAAACCCAAGATGTGTTATTGTGAATAGATCATTAGTCATAGTGACCTACCCCAATTGGAACCTTCTTGAATGTGTTTTTTAAGGTGGAAGTTCATGTTTGGTAGTAAACAATTATCATTTTTCTTATGACTATTAGTCATAATGACTTACATTTGCAGTTCACATTTATTTACACTACTCATGTAAGTAGGTAAAGAATAGGTAGGTGTGTTGTAGCCTACCAACCTAGACTAGCTAATAAGTTACCCTATCTACCTAGATTATAACTTAGTTAATTTCCTTACCTAGCTTAACCAACAAGGGTGAATGCACATTACAGTCTACACAATTTGAAGGAAAATCGAAAATACATATGGTATCAAAAGTAACTACACATAAGATATCATTCATTTTTAATTATTCTAAAAATCACATATAAATGATTTGGGCCTCAAAGAATATTTTCTATAAAATGAAATTTCAAAATGTTTCAATAGACAAACCTACCACATGAGAGTTGGTGATTAATGAAAGAAGAAAATTACATGAAGATATGTGAGGGAAGAAGAATAGTTGATTTGTTTCAAGAGCCTTGATAACATTTGGTGGAAAATTATATATTTCAAATGGTTGATTGGGGGATCCACTTTTAATGGTTACATGTGGGATTCACAAATTATTTTAAATGCCTTTATAAGGAAATTAGTTGCAACAATTTACATAAAAGCTTTTGTTTTTGCAAATATTGATCAAATATTGTCTTCAAATTATATTTTTCTTTTGATGAGGCTCTTGATTGATAGGTTAAATTCAGTTTTTAGCTTTAAAAAACTAATTAGCTATTAAACAATCTACATTCTTTATCTTATGTGAGATGTAAGAAGTTTTAAAAGTTGAGAAACATTTTCAAATTGTTTCAACCTTTTAAAAAACTCTTGATAAGCTACTAGATTAAGCTTAAGATATGATTCTATCGCACAAATGTTCTAGTAGGTGTAAGAAATAGTGTTTGGTATAGGAACTATTTGCTACTCAAAAGTTATGTGGAATCTTTCACAAGGATGTTACTAAAGTAGGAAGAATAAGTTTAAAAACACAAGTGATACTTTCAATTTGACACTTGTAATAGTATAACAATTGCAATTTGATTCAAAATTAATTATCTAACTACTTTTACCATTTACAACACCTTGCTATACCTATGAGAACTTCTACAAGTGCTATAGAAATGATCTTTTATGAAAAGAATATGAATTCTACAAAAAACCAATAACACAACAATCACAAAGGCACATTGGTCCTAGATGGAAAATATGCTTAACAAATACATAAAAATATAAAACATTTGTATTCCAACCACCTCACAATATAATTGCATGATTTCCTACCAAAAGTTCTAATTACATGACCTCTTACCAAAAGCCCTAATTGCATGACCTCCTACCAAAAGTTCTAATTACATGACCTCTTACCAAAAGCCCTAATTGCATGACCTCCTACCAAAAGCTCCTCACCTTCCTTGCTTGGTGCTAACACAAAGACTCCATCTTTAAACTCTTACTATCAAACCTAAATGGTTTCTCTTTTTCTCTAATTCACATATCCACACACATCTTCCATAGCCAATTATTCAAACATTCAAGGTTTGGTGGCACATCACCCTTTTGTCTAAAACTCATGGCTCCACTCATATATTGCACTAACTCCTCCATTAATTTCTTTATGCCTATTAACACAATGCTTTGCTATTCCACCTTTGCTTCTTGTATGTAAGCAAGCCTAGTAATTACCTAGATAACATTCTAAATCAACAATAACTATTCCTATATTTTATTTAATGTCTATATGAGTTCATTTGCAGTGAGTCATATTGGTGAATGTATTTACATGAGTCAAATATCTATGTAGACTTTATAAATCAATATTCATCCTAAGCCATGTAATAGGCGTGGAAATTATGGCCATTCTAGATAAATTAAATTAGGCATTAATCAATATTAATGTTTCATGCATAGGTGTAAGCATTTTGGGGACAAAACCATTTTTCATAGAATATTTTGATCAGTCATAGAACTGAAAATATATTTATGAATGAACCAGTTTTAGGTCATAAGGGCTCCACGATGGGAATGTAAAAAGAAGTGTAATTTGAATTCAGAAAATATTCACAATTAGAAATTAGAGTGACACTTTAATAGAAGTCAACTAAATTTCCCTTTAAATTGGTATAATTCTATTATTGCATGTAAAAATCAATAAGGTTTAATGAAACAAAGAGCATTTTTTTTTTCCAAAATTTTGAGTATCTAAGTATCCCCTAGTATTATGTTTGATTGGAGATTAGAAAGTTGACACAAAAATTGAGTTCAATAGGGGAGAAGTGAACATACTTGGAACAATTGTTGGCACTCAAACATCAAAGGTTGCGATTAGATTGGAAGTCAAGAGGAAGGGAGTCCAAATGAGTACGACTATCTTCAACTCAGGTTTGCACATGGTGCCACACAATGGATCAAAACATGACATTAGTTTTGTTGGAAAGCCCACCTTTGTCGCCCTTAGGAATGCACTTAAGCCAACCCAGCATTTTGATAACCTTGAAGCACCTGAAGAAGTGCCAATTGCACAATGTAGGTCTAGGTGGGGAGTTACAGGCCTGCAAATGGCTACATGAGAAGCCATAGCCACTTCCATCACTTCCATCTGGTTCTGGTTCTAGAATCGGGTCCGCTTTAGTTCAGGTTCCCAAAACTGGGTCTGGTTTTAGACCTGGTTCCAGAACTGGATCTAAAATCAGACCCAAGTCCTGGTTCTACTTTTATTAAACTGGCAGTTCTAACTCATCAAACCAGGTAACCGCCCAACACTGGTGCAGACACACCAACACACATGTAGGTGAAGATATGACAAAATCTGAAGTCAGGACTTATATAAGGATAGTAGCTTTGCAGGACCTAGAATTTAACCACACATAAACCTGACCGAATTTTGTTTTGGGGGGCTACTTGCAGGTACATTACAAAAGCATCATCTGCCAAGTTCCCCCTAGCCTCAAGCACCTTACAAATTTATTAAGGTGTCTCCAGGGTCATAGATTCAAATCATGTACTAGTTTTCTTATGTTGAGGAAGTGTAGGTGACATGGGGATTTATATTGTTATGGGGCTTCTGAACTCAGGTTACCACACCCATTTACCATACCCTAAACACAAGCTCCTAAACCCTAAAACCCAAAAAATATAGCCCCAGGCTCTCAACCTGCCCTTTCTGAAAACCCTCAAACTAAGGAGACTTCATTCTAGAAACCCTTCATGTGCACAACACATGTAGTAGATACAGGTCCAAGTTCAATTAATGAGGGTAGTTTAATTATTAGAAACCTCTGTAATTCCAGTGAATCAGGATCCAAGTTCATTGGACCTGGTCATAACCAATCTAGTAGACTGCTAGTTGCTTCCAACTTAGATGGACATTCAGTTGCAGGTTCAAAGAACATGGACATGGTTTTGGGGAAGTGGTTGTTGCTGTAGTAAATGGCAACTGAAGTTGATTGAAATGCCTCTGAAAGCACCACAAGTTGCCATCTACAAGGCAGTCAAAAGTGCAGGATTCTAAACAAGGAACTGGAAATTAGGGTTTCCAGCTGATCACCCTAAGTGGTTTCCCCCCCCCCCCCCCCCCCACCCCACCACGTTTGTAAATTTTTTATTGCATGAAAAATGGAGATGGGCGCTCTGTCCCCCCCCCTTCTTATCCTAATCGCCTCGTTGGTG
>Ga0116227_10007322_pt1 | contig 21664 bp, 20 predicted proteins | sample S1TSphgellanicum_FD_89693 | JGI IMG/M metagenome (GOLD analysis project Ga0116227, IMG submission 89693) | Host-associated microbial communities from peat moss isolated from Minnesota, USA - S1T2_Fb - Sphagnum magellanicum MG | ecosystem: Host-associated > Plants > Peat moss > Unclassified...
TGGGTAGATTTCAAAACAACCCATCAATTGGATGGCTGCACCCAAAATTTACACATGCTCATCCAATAGCTTGGGCCAATGAAAAATTTACACACAAACCTATAACCTTATAAATGAGTTACCTAACATTCATATTTTGAGAAGAAACCCAACAATTAGATGGGTAGATTTCAAAACAACCCATCACTTGGATGGCTGCACCCAAAATTTACACATGCCCATCCAATAGCTTGGGCCAATGAAAAATTTACACACAAACCTATAACCTTATAAATGAGTTACCTAACATTCATATTTTGAGAAGAAACCCAACAAATAGATGGGTGGATTTCAAAACAACCCATCAATTGGATGGCTGCACCCAAAATTTACACATGCCCATCCATTAGCTTGGGCCAATACAAAATTTGCACACAAGTGACAAACCTCTAACCTTATCCATTCAGCTAACTTTTGATTCTCCGACCCCTATACCCGCTCAGAAGGTGTTCCCACAATGCGTCTGTAGGACAGAGCCTATAAAGTTAAGGTTAGGTAGTTTATTCTCTTAGTTTATTCCCTTGACTTGCTCGTGTGAAACCAAAAGTGGTTTTAGGGTTTAAGGCTCAGTGCCACACGTCAGAGGTGTACAGTTGTCTCGGAGATGAATCTTGTTGACACGGGGCGCTCTGGTTGGCGGCTCACTTTTCGGCAGCCTTGCTTTGCTTTGCTTTTGCTTTGCTTGCGTCAGAGGGTCAGGATTTTCAGCAATGGGTTGTGCTTAGTTTGCTGCCCTTCTTGTGAAACTTCCCGTAATCTATAAGCTGGAATTCGACTGCCCTTTTGGAGAAGACCGCATTTATTCTTTGCGTTTGCCTGAGTCGTCAGCTCGCCTCTTGTTTGCGTCAGATTGTCAGGATCCAGCAATGGGTTGTGCTTAGTTTGCTGCCCTTCTTATGAAACTTCCGAAATCTAAACTGAATTCAAATACCCCTGGAGAAGACTTGAAAGCAAAACGGGAAAACCAGAGAATTAGAAGAGAACGACATCCGAGAAATAGCGTTTCGAGTTTAGGGTCCAGAGACAAAGGGAGACGCTGTGTGTGTCGTGATGGGAGGATGGGGAGGAATTCTGGGAGTGGAAAATGGCGTCGTGTTAGCGCCCATGGGGCCTGACATCTCTGGTCCTGACCTGGTAGCTGCGGTAGCTAATGCAGGTGGTCTTGGCTTCCTTCGGGCACCTCCTCAGGTTTGGATCTTCAGACTGCTGCCAAGATTTCTTTTGATTTTCTAATTCATGTGTGAAGCCAAATGTCCTACGAGATGGTAGCTCATACATAAGTCTGCAGATTGCAGCCTGTGTGTGAAACTTCGATTTTCATATGGTAATCCCAGTCATCTAAAGTTTGAAAACTCTAATTGTTTTGTCGGAGTCCCAGGTTTAGGGTTTAGTGGAAACATTTGTGGCTGTAGAGAAACAGCAGGATTGTTGTTTGGTAGATACAGCATTTTTGACTTGTAGACATAGCATCATCTTTGTTTTGTTCCTCAATTCTGTTTCTCTTTCAGGGATGATGAAGCCTGCAAAGGACAGATTTAGTATGGCTGATGAACTGATTTGTGGGGTATTGTAGGACCGTGTAGATCTGCTGAGGAGGATGATTGCTCGCACTAGGGAACTCACTGACAAGCCTTTTGGTGTGGGTATCATCCTGGCATTCCCTAATGAGCCGATTCTCCAGGCTGTTCTTGAAGAGAAAGTTGCATTCCTACATCTGTCATGGGGGGATTTCCCCAAAGGAAAAGTTGATGAAGTTCACAGAGCAGGTGTCAAGGTTGTTCATCAGGTCAGATAAAAATCCTCCTTTATCACAGGAGTTGAATGGTCTCTCAAACTGGCTCTCTGTTTCTTTGCTTGCCGTTCTAAACTGGAAACCAATGCCAATTCAGTAGATTGATGCTTTTCATGCATCTTGTGAAATTGTGTGAAAGGTGGGATCAGTTGAAGATGCCATTAAGGCTGCTGTAGCTGGGGTGGATGCCATAATTGCTCAAGGCATTGAAGCTGGTGGGCACATCATGCACCAGGTGTAAAGCAAATCTCTACACAAAACTACGTTCAGGACTTGAGTTTTTGTGCCTATCTATGTACAGTCACTTCACATCCAAAAACACTAACTCTTGAATTGATATTGAACTTGGGTGATAGAAACAATAGTGCAGAAGAAGCATTAAGCATGAACCTCATTGACTTAAGAGTTGCTCAACATGGGTTGCCCTTCACATTGTCAGGAGTTAATGCTTCATGATAAAGAACTTCAGCACAAACTTTGTCCAAACATAATGAGTCAATGGGTGCAGTGGATTCTCCTATTGATTCAGCAAGGGAGACAAGAACTGTGATCATGTCTCTATTTTCCCAACTGTTATGTTTCTGATTGAAAACTACAGAGTCTGAAGTATTTTGCATCTTAGAGAATGTGGACAGATGGGGTTGATGACATTGCTGCCCAGTGTTGTGGATGCTGTCAAGAGCTTCAAAATACCAGTCATAGCTGCAGGAGGCATTGTGGATGCCCGAGGTTATGTTGCTTGCCTGGCTCTTGGAGCACAGGGAATCTGCATGGGCACCAGGTTCACACTCTGCTTTGTTCTTCAATGTTCACTCAATGTTTGTGTGAAAGGAGCTTCCCCTAGAGGGATTCTGGTGCTCTACAAACCATGTCAAATACTTGAGTCTGGTGTCCACTCCCACAAGACCCATTTTATGAGTCAAGAGTCCCTTGATGCAAAAATTGACGCTCAGGTTCTCATTGTTTCCCAAAACACTCATTGCAAACAGACCACTAAATTTAGGAGTTTGTCACATGGTATTTGCAGGTTTCTGGCAACTTTGGAGTCCTATGCGCATCCATTGTATAAGCAGAAGATTCTAGAGGCTTCAAGTGGAGACACCGAGTACACCAACCTCTATGGTCGGGCAAGGTGGCCAGGTGCTCCCCATCGCACTTTGCGAACTCCCTTCTTTGAGACCTGGAAGAACAAACTGGCAGCCAATGAAAATGAGCTCAACCAGCCTATCATTGGGCAGAGCACAATCTTTGAACGGGTCAGTAAAACTCCCGATACTTCAATCGACTGCTGTCAATACTGACATGTTTCTCTTGGGCTGAACTGGTAGCAAAAGTTTTCCTTTCTGGGATATTTCACCAGCATATACATCCCACAGTAATGTTGATCCCAAGTGACATTTGGAATGCAGGAGGAAGATGTTCCACGATTCTCTGGAAAAGTTCCAAATTTGACAACAACAGGTGAAGTTGAGAACATGGCAATGTATGCGGGGACAGGTGTAGGTCAGATCAATGAAATCCTCCCAGCAGCAATTGTGCTAAGGAGCATCGTAGAAGAAGCTCAGGCTATCATCGAACAGAGGCTGCGAGGCTTAGTAGAATCCCAAGATTCCAAAGTCTCACACCTGCACACAATGGTATGAAACAAAAAAATATGTTGTAGTACGACAACCTTTGTAATCAGATTGTATTTGACACACCAGTACATGTTTGAAAATATATCTCATAAGAATCAACAAATCTCCAGATTCACAATTAAGAAAGGGAGTATAAGGTTACAAGACATCCTTTTTAAGTCAAAGGAATACTTTAGTTATGGATTTGTAGAACTAAGCAGAAAGAACAATCCAAAAGCGACAAAACTGTCATATAATCAATAGTGACCATCATGCACTTGTTCAAAGACCATCAACAAACACATGATTGATGACTTATCTATTGCATCTTTCTGATTGACTTCATCAATTCCCTACAGAGGGTATAGGCCAGTGTGATCACTAACCTGTGTACTGAGGTCATGCTTATGGAAGCAACAGGAAGACTCAACCATGATATTAGGCTGCAACTAACAACAGAACAACAAAGAAGGAGAAACAACACAGAAGGGGAAATGCATAGAGTAAAGAAGATGGACACAGAAGTGACATGTACAAAAAGAAAGAAAAGAAGATTAACACACCACATAAAAAGCAAACTAGACTGAGTGTGCTTCAAAAAACTACACACTTACAAAACTAAACAAAATAATTTGGAACAATCCAAAGACTGAAATTCAAAAATATTTGCTCTATTGAGCAACCCTCTACTCCTCTTTAACAGAATTGTTTCAGGGTAAGCCTTTATTCAGAAGGACAACAAGGCTTAACCATCTGAGAAACAAAGAAAATTTTAGAACTACAAAGCTTCAAAAACCTGTAAAACTGAGTATTGATAACATCCAACTGAGCAGTATTAGAGATATTGGAAAGAAATTGAGGCAATACAAAGCATGTCAATACTGGCATAATCTGGTTGAGAACATTTACCAAAGATATTGCAGGATATACCTTGAGGACATTGCTTCATTGCTAGATCCAAGTTACAAGAAATTACTCTTTCTGTCTTCCGAAAGAGTACACTTTCTTTCACAGAGAATGAATGCATGAGCAGCTCAGTAACAACTTACAGTTACCTCTGCACCACCATATTTGTCTTTGAAATCTCAGTCATTTTCTTGTAGTCACAAGACTTTGAGAAAGTTCCCAGTAGGTGGCATATACATTTCCTCTTACCTCTTCAGTTGTAATGTGTCTGTCAACTGTGGTCAACTGTGAGCGGTGTGTATGTGTATGCACTTCCACCAGTATCACCATACTGTACTAACTACATCATCTAGATTGAGATACCGTAGTATTTGCTTCCTTGCTTTCTTGGCTTACTAGGCATTTCAGTGAAGAACTATCTGAGACAAAAGGGGAATGGACATAATCATTGCCAAAAATTGGCAGCAACACATACAATAGTCCACATTGTCGGACAACATTACGATGATGACATCCAAGCTTCCCTCAGTAGTTGAAACCGAGAAGCTCCAACTGCCTCCTTCTTTTTCCCAGTGCCAGTCATGTTGTCATAGTGAGGTTTATCTTCCAACAATGCAAGTGGGTTTTGGTACTCATCCAGTTCCTCATCACTGGTGTACCCTTTCCTCAAAGCTGAGGAGCTGCTCCTTCCCCAAGTGAGAGCTCCAGGCGGCTCTCCAATCCAAACGCGCACCAAGTTTACAGATGGTGGCGAGTAGAAAGTGGGAGGGACACAAGCCATAGCAATATCATCAGGACTTATGTCTGCCTCACCTTGCTTCTTCCTTTCAATTGACACCTGCAGTAAGAGACAAAACTCTCAGTGCTCCGTTGGAACATTAGTTCTGATTTGACCAGAAACTAAGCACAGCAAAACACTAGTGTTCTGCACCCTGTCTTTCAGTTCAAGGATTCCAGATTCCACATGGGCATTATGAAGGCATACCTCAGTATTAAGTGCGGCCAAAAGGGTAGGGGAGATTGGATCCGGAGAAAAAATGTCGGGTACAAAGTTGGCCAACACTCGCCGTATAAGAGGTAAGCTCAATGCTGGACATACCTGCAAGAACCATACCCTCAGAGAGTTTGATCTTTGGTACTTGGCTGATCTTGCATCTCACAGAGAGTTTATGTTCTGATGCCCACTGCCTTAGAAAAGTCTAGAAGAATGAAAAGGGTTCTGAGAGAAGTTACCTCTTTTCTTATCTCACTGTCCAAAAGGATGTCCTTTGGCAACATCAGAAGATCACCAGTGGCCTTAAGCAGATTGAACTGTACAGGTTCTTCATTATCTTCATTCTCCTTTGGCTTTGCTGTAATCCCTGCTCCATTGCTGGTTTCTGTCAGGATTCGGTCTTTGACACTCACAAGAGCTGATAGCCATGTTGACCAGTTCACCACCTGCATGGGTACTGCTGTGTGAGAATGATGCTTATCTCTCTCACATTTGGCCCACACGTAAAGACATAACTTTTGGGAACTTACCACATTTTTCAGATGAGATCCAGCTCCAAATGTGAGGCCACCAATGGGAATTGGGAGGACAGAAAGATCTGTGATTGGATCTGCAAGAGGATCAGTGGGACTATCGTCCTCTGGATCCCTCAAAATTCCATTGAACATTGCCACATCCAGTCTTGCTACACATTCCTGAATCACCTGCAAAAGCAAAGAAATCTTGTGAATCCCCTTGCCATAAAGGTCACTAAACAAATACCTCCATGAAAAAAGGAAACATTATGTAATCCTACCATTTTCTTAAGCACTGGTAAACAGCCACAGTCATGCCCTTCGCCTTGAAGAGGACACAGCCGTTTCAGAGCATCTGTGAAGGCTTTCTTCCATATCTCCACAGAAATGTTTCCTTGGCGGGTGTCACCAAGTTTGCGAGGATGGGAGTCTAGTTTTCCCTTTGAAAATGGTTCTCTTGCATCACCAGCAAACTTGTTGTTCAGGTCCCCATTCACCTCAGCTGCACTAGCCCTTGTACTTGCAGGGACAGCAAGCTGCATCTGTGGTGTCATTGCCTGTAAAGACATTGATGTCACAAGTATCAGAGGCTTAACTAGTATGGCAGGTGACCTGAAAAATTTTGCAACCCTAAAATGGCAACTGTTGTGACATAGATTCTCATCTTCAGCCACTCAAACTTGACAAATTGTCCACTACAGGGGGAGATATCTCATCAAGGAGGGGTTTTGCTCCATCTTCCACAACCTAAAGAGACACTCAATGATGCTCACCTGCCACCATACTGACTCCAAGACCCTTCCATGAATCCATGCTTCAACTCTCATAAGTCCAGAAAGGAACATGCTGCAAGTCCGCCAATCCTTGCCAGCTGCTCCTGATGGTAGATTTAGCATCTGGCTCACATCCTGTGCCAACTTGCTCTTTCGTAACTGTTGGGATCGCAAGGCTCGAGCAGCAAAGTCACTGCCATTTGCATTACTACTGGGCACATCCCCATCCATCTCTGCACTGGAGGCTGTGACCTCCACGTCCTCACAAGACTGACTGATGGTCTCTCTCAAAACCACTACGTTTGACCACCAGTATGTCAACCTGTGTTAGTTTATCACAAAGGAAAACACAGGAGTAAGAAGCAGAATGCGAAACCCTACAATGACAAACAGAGGTACAAGCATTCTTAATGGAGACACACCAAACAAATCATGCAGGAAAAGTCTTTAAAAAAACAAAAGACCTTGGGACATCGTTGCCACAAGCTCGAACAACCAACACAAGCCCCAACACAATGTTCCTGGCAATGCTTGGTCGTCTTTCTGGGCTCCAGTTTTTGTACAAATGGATGTAGAATCTTGCAAGGCGGCGGGCAGGTGTGTGAACCTTATGAGCAGAGCTTGCATGCTCTGCCACAACTGAATACAATGCAACTTCAATGGCTGCTGAGTCTCGAAGCTCATCTTCTAACTTCAGTACTTGACGTTCTAGTTGACGGATCCTCTCCTCTCCCTTCTCTACTTTAGAAGCAGCTCTGGCCTCTGCGGTTGCTGCTCTCCATTGGTCAATTGTTCTTCTCTCTACTGTTGCAAGCTTTGCTCTTGCTTCACCTAACACACTCATACCAGTCCCATCAACAATGTCATCCGCTGTTGTTGGCAATGGTTCTGCTGAGGTCTCTGATGCACTAACATAAGCTAACAGAAGTGAAGGAGATGATCCAGGCGATGGCAGTCTCCTTCCTCCAGTGCCACCAGGAGGTGGAGTGCCATTGGAGATTGTTGTTGTTGGAGTTGTAAAACCATCTGCCGAAGACCGCACGGGCACAACTGAAAGATTGGCTCTGGAACGTCCATCTTTGGACTTGGATGCTTTTCTCCATGCATATACTGCTGCTGCTGCTGTTGCTGCAGATCTTACAGAGGAGATTCCTGTAGGCTTTTCTGCAATTCCAGTTGTGGAGGAAGAATTTCCTCCACCTATGTGTAAACCTTGAGCCTTCTCGGCCAAAGTTGGAGTATCACTCATTGCTTCTCCTCCTCCTCTATCAGTGACAAAACTGCAAAACAAACAAAAAAAAAGCCCTTTGCAAAAAAGGGAGACAGAAGAGATAGGGCACCACAGGATCAGCAAAAATTTCTCCATACCTCTTGTTGTTTGACATTCAAGCTTCACGACAGAGTTTGAGAAACAAGACATCCAGATGCTAGAGCTCACAAATGCAGCAGGAGAATCAAATTTTGTGTAGAGGAGGAGGAAAGGCACTGAAGGACACTGAAATCCTGATCACATACCTCAAGGCTTCACCATGCGTGGACGGACATCATTCTCCTCTTCTTCATCATCTTCCCTTCCATTGCCCCCGGCTTCCTCCACTTCTTCCCTCCATCACGCCGCAACAAGCAGGATGAAAATACACATTATGGCAAGTAACCAAAACAAATTCCCAGCCCGAGGAAGTTCCATATCTCTCTGGATCCTTCTTCACTGCCAGTGCTGTAGGTACACCCCCACTTCCTCTCATAAACTAGGAAAAAGAAGCACCTGAGGAGACTGAGTCAGTCCTCTTGGAAGAAAGCTCTCAAAGAAACCGCGAAAAAGCTTTCATGACTACAACAACATTGCGTCATCCAAAAAACTGGTTTAAGGTAACACTGTTGTTCTTTTTATAGCTCCTTGGCACACATCCGACCTCGTGCAAGCGAAGAACTGACGACGACAAGCGAGAGAGAAAAAGAACAGAGCGCTGAGCTTCGTCTCCTTGCAAACGCGCGCATTCTCTCGGAAGCGAGAGCCTTGGCGGCGACGAACATTCTGCCATCCTGGAATGTCGTGTTCTTGGAAGATCACGATTCTGACCAGAATGGAGTCGACAGAATCGTCTTTGCTATCAGTAATTTCCGAACATTCTGCGGCCTTGGAATGCCGTGTTCACGGAAGATTGCAATTCTGATCGGAATGGCTTACACAGAATCGTTTTCGCTATCGATAATTTTCCACCTACCTCAGTTGCTAAATCTGGAATTCGTAATTAGGTTTTCACAGCCATATTTTTATCTTTATTTTTATTTTTAAATTTCTTTTCTGGTGGGGTATGTGTGTTTGGTTCCCTTTTCTTTTCATTAAAATTTTACCAAAATTTGGGTGCTAAAATTCTTCCTCCTACCCCAATAATTACAAATTTTTTTTATAAATTACAGACTTAATTTTCAGTTCTGTAGAAGTGTTTTTTTTTCCTTGACAAATTTTTTTTTGTTTTTTTGACAAAACATTTTGAAATTTCTGGAATTTTTTTTCCAATGTAAATGTTGGTGGGTATTATTGTATGTGATTAATCAATAATTATATATAAATCTATAGACATTCGATGCAATATGATGAACCCAATCCATACAAAAAAACTTATATCTTATGTATAATTAATTTAAATTAAAAACTTGCCAAATTTCATTTGTGGAGGATTGGGTTTCATAACACAATGTGAATAATAATATGATGAAATATTTTGTTGTAGAATTTAAAATGCTATGTGCAATTTTTTTCCCTTACATTTTGTAAGTCATGATTCAATTTTTTAATATATACAAATTGATGTATCCCTAGGTTTATTTAGTGGTATGAAGTGAAGAGCTAAAGGTGCATTTGCACTTGGTGTTAATGACTTTAGTATTAAATCCACTAACACCAAGCTAGTCGTTGAAAACCTAAACCTATTTACCACGAAGAATTTAGGTTAAGTTAACATTCACTTAATATATTAAATAATCACCCATTTAACATTGGGTGCCACCTCAGATGCCACCTAGATTTTCACTTAACACTGACTTAACATTAGGTGTGAATGCACCTTAATTGATATTTGATTTTTGCAATGGAATACAAATCTATGACATGTTCCCTAGCTCAAAAGAAAAAGAAAAAAAATGGGAACTTCAAGATGTGATTAAAATAATATCACAAATTTGAGTTCAAAGTGAAGTCGACCTGCACAAACTAAGAAAGAAAGTGATTAGTGCAAGTTGAAACCATAATTATGCATGGATGAGTTATGAACAACAAATTTTCACAAGATTCACCACATCTCAAACTTAGGAGGAATCATCACTTTTTTTCTTTTATAATATATTCTAATGTTGGTGACAAAGGTTACTTGAAAAAATAAAAATTCTCAAGATTTCAAAACAAAAATTTCAATTTTTTTTAATATTGTTAAGTTACAAGTCCCACAACCGTACATGTTCATGACCATCACATATGAATTCTAATTGAAAAGCTAACAATGGAAAGGTTATAACCTTCAAAAGAACCTTTTCAATGTCATTTTACGTGTTTTGAACAAACATCATTTGACCTTTATTTCTTGAGGTTGTACACTATGAGAAAATAGGGTTTGTCTAAATAGATCTATTTAGATTGTTCAAAAAGGATGCAAAATGAAAAAAATAGGGTTCTCAAAAGAAAATAGGGTCAATCTTTGGTCATCAACATAATTCACACTTTAATATTTAACACATTCGTCTTTTTCATGATTCTTTTGTGTTGATCCTTTACATTTGAAATTCAAATAATTAATGTAGATTTAACTTGGTGCATTCATAGCAGTTTAACTTGCTAAAAATGAACAAAAACCAAGGAAAATATGAGGTTTAAAAATAAAATGTCATTAAAAAAAAACACGCTATGTGATTTGTTTTGTGTTTCTTTTATGTTGTTCCTTTGTTTTTTTAATTGAAACATATAACGTAAAGTTTACCTTGGCATTCCCATGATGTTTTACACCACACAAAATAAACAAAAATCCAAATTGTTCAATCACTAGCCAACAATCATTGATGGGTGGTTTTACCTTAAGATGTTTTGTCTATTTAGGTATACTAATTATTAAAGTTGATAATAGTTAATAAGTAGTAATATTAACTATTAATTTGGAATCTATATACTAATGTATAATAGTCATAATAATAATAATCTTATTATTATTATTATTATTAAATAATACCTTAAGCTAACTATTAATTATTACCTTTTAGTTATGCTAGGCTAATTTATGGTAGCCTAGACTAAAATTATTATCATTATTATTATAGTAACTAGTAGTTGGGTACTTACACAAAGATCCAATATAATAGTTGTAAAATAGTTCCAAAAAAATTGTTAATGAATGTTTCATTTATTCAGGTTGTATTATAGTTTTCATATGTGATTTTTATCAAACTTGCTAACACAATCAAATATGGTTGACCAAAACTGTATATATGATATGTATAGTCATTTGTATAAAGTCCATCTTATAACTAATATGTAATTACAATAGAACTCCATGAATTTCTGATGTGGGATTTTACTTTTTAATTCCCCATATTTTCATGGGATAGTTGCAACGTAGTTGCAGATTAGTTATTTCAAAGTTTTAATTGATGGGTAATGAAATTTTAGCAAACACAATTTTCCATATTGTTAATGGTCAAAAGTCAAATTATCAATTTGAATTTTGAACATTTTTTTGACCATAAGTTGAATTTTAGATCACTAAATGGAGGATATGAGTTCGTTTCAATCAATGCTTCAAAATTTGTTCAATGGTATAAAGAAGGTATAAATTGAAAAAGGTTTTACACATTTGTCTTCAAATTCTGAAACAATTGTGAAATTTTAACTCCTAAAGTGGGAACATTCCCAAGAATGTTCCCACTTTGTTTTTATACACTCCCCCACACTTGTGAGAGTGTGTTTGAGTCCCATGACATTATTTCAGTTTGTTTCCCTTTTCATGCTTTAACTTTGGTCATGAGTTAAAACTAAAATCACAACATTAACTTTTGAATTTTAGAAAAAAAGATGGTCAATAATTATTTTTTAAATGAATTTGAAAAACAACAAAGTACAAAAATATTAAAAATTGAATTTAAAATTTTTTTGTTGTTATGTGTTATCACATCAACACTAAACACCATTGAATTTGATTAAATTTGAACAACCAAGACATACATTTCACCTCGACAAAGAAAATAAACATGTGTCCAAATGAACAACAATGGCTAGAAATATAACATATTTTCATACATGGCGATGTTCTTGACTTATCAAAGATAAAATATGAACTTTTCTAGCAACCATTGCCTAGGAAGAACCCAAAACCCTAATTCACAAAATTGAATTTCAACATTAAAATGGATCTTTGTAAAAATAGCCTAAGTTATAGATGGAAAAATCAAATTTGAATCATTTAGCTTGAAAAAAAATTATTGTAAAAACAATTGTGTTTAGGTAGGGCTAACATCTACCAATGTCATTCTAGGTATTGTGTATACATGCATGAAATATGAGGTTTGGACACATTTGATTATATTTGTCCTTAAGGTCATTAATAAAACTTAAATTACATTTAGACATGGTGTTAATGACCTTAGTGGTAAGGTGCTTTAACATGAACATAATGCTTATAAACAATGATGTCCTACCATCAAAAATGATGGTACCTAACACCAAAGGTGGTGATTCACACATATAATGATTCTTTAACTAGTTAGGGTAAAATTGTGGCTACCATTATCCTAATAATGAATCATATTCACATTGTGTTGGTATGTTCATAGGGTACATGGTGTTTAATAATGAATATGTGAGAATGTCACAAATGACAACCCTATCATCATCATTAACATCACCATTGCTAACATCATGATGGATAATTTCATCCAAGAATATCCATTCTCATCCATAACAGATGTCATTCATCCACCACCATCCATTTTCCATCCATAACTTGTAATTAATTTTAACAAAGATATAGTTGACTTATAGTTAATTTATAATCAACTTATAATTTCACATAATTTAAAGAGGTTTTTAAAATAATGAATATATGGAAACTTTCATGGAAGCTTATTTGAGTGAACTCTTTAAAAGGTATAAATAAAGGTAGGACCCTATTATTTCTAGTTTGTTCAACATTAATTTAAATCACAATCTTGCATATTAACCTTATTCTATTTTTTTCATGTTTACATTTTCATATTTTGTCATAATAAAATTTTGTTTAAACCTATTGTTTACACATTTCGTGTTTCCCATTCCAACTTAGAATTAGGCTTGTCTTTGCCATAGTTTATTATAGTGTTTGTGCCTTTTAACAATCTCTTTGTCTTGGGGTAATTTTTGTCCCCATGATAAGGGAGTTACATAGTCATTTTGGGCCATTGTTAACTTTTCACATTCTTGCATTTACATCTTACGAAGCCTTTTCATTATTTCACATTAAACTTTGTTTCTTTAATGCCTTATTATTCTCTCAAGCTTTTTGAGGTTTCTTTGCATGTGTTTTGTTATTTCAAGCTTTAATTATTAAACGTTTTCCATTGTTGTTTTCATTGTCACCTCTTTTGAGCTCATGATTCAAGTTTTTCTGTTATGTTTCATTTCTTATTTTACTTGTGGTGTTCTTTTGTAAAATGTTCCTTCTTGTTTTGCTTAATCATGTTTTGTCTTGTGTTATAGAAACCATTTGTCACCTCTTTCAAACTTGTGCTTTGGAGCTTTTGCATTGTATTTCATTTGTTGCAATTCTTTGTTATTTTGCTTATGGTGTTCTTTTGCAAAAACACCTTTCTTGTTTTGTTTAGTGGTGTTTTTTCTTATGTTGCAAAAACTAACATCACCTCCTTTGAATTCATGCTTTGGAGCTTTGTGTTGTGTCTCGTTTGATGGAATTCTTTTCTTGTTTTGTAATTGCGTTTTGTCTTGTGTTACAAGCTTTTACAACAACACCGCCTTTTTCACAAAAGCATCAATTGCAACATTGTCATCTTCCTTGAAACTCATACTACTTAAAGGGAAAGTTTCACAATAGTCATTTCCTGTCAGTTGTAATTTTCAGTTTCATTTTGCTTGTGTGTTTTGTTGTAAAAATTGTTATTTTTTGCTTGAAGGTTGTGTCTTGTGTTGTAGGTTCCATCATTGCTTCCTTCAAACTTACATTGTTTTGGTGGTTCAAACATGAATGGTGTAATGGCAAAATGTTTACATTTTTATGATTGCCCATTGTTCGAAATTGTAATACTAAAATTGAACCCATGGACTTTTATAGAATTTTGTTGTTGCTTTGTTATAGCCAAAACATTATTGGTGGAACAAACATGTAGAATGAAGGTGTGATTTTTTGGTGGTGGTAATGGAGTAAGGTAATGTGGCTTTAGGAAAGTGATTTGGGAATAAAGGGGCATTTTATTACTTAAAGAACTTGTAACTCATTAAACCTTGTTCATTAGGGCTTTCCAACAATATTAAGAGTTCATCTCAATGTTATTTTGAATTTTGATTGTTTTGTATTTTCCTTGTAATGTTTTTCAACATTCAATAACTATCGCATAATAGGGTTTAAACATTACAAAACCACCTTAGTGTACCTTTCACTACAAAAATTCACAAAGATTTTTACTAGGATAACTAATAAAAATGACCAAAAAATGACAGTGCCAATTTTGACAAATAGTTAATTTGAACAAGTTGAATTGAACACATCCTTTATTATTATTATTTTTTATGAAGTCATTTTGATTGGGTTTCTTCAATTGGGTCACTTTGAGTAATAATTCAATGTATGGGCAACAAAAGAAAATTTCTAATTTTCAATTATTAAAAAAGAAATTTAATGCACCAAATAATTTTTTAAAAATGATTTGCCTACCTACCCTAATAATAAATGCCCAAAATAATAATAATAATATATTAATTACCTACCTACCTATTTTTTTATTAGTAATTAATGAAAAAAATAAAAAATATATATTTACCTATTTATGTATGCTAATTACTAAGCCACTTAACCTAACTACTAGGCCGCCTAATCTAACTAAGCTACCAAGATAATGGCCTACATTGCAAGTGTGATGATTTGAATTTGTCATCTTCACGTTGAAGAATCAAATCTTTAACCATTACACCACCACCTTCATAACGTGAAATTTTTTGTGAACATACTTTAATGAACACATTTAAATTTTTTACACTATTTACATAGGTAGCGAGGTAAGGTAATTTAGATTGAACAGTTACCAACTTATATTAACCTAGGTTACACTATATTAACCTAGCCTACCTAAACTACAATATTCTTAGACTACTTAATATATTAGCCTATATTAACATATACCTATATTATCCTAGGCTATTTTAGGTTGCCTAGGATATACTAAGTTTATACTAAATTATATTACCCAAGCTATATTAAACTATGCAACCTAAGTTATATTAGGCTACCTAGTTTATACTATGTTATCTAATAATATACCTTACAAGTTATAAACTTCTTACATGCCTACCCTAGGTCATAATTTCCTACTTGCCAATAAGACTTTTCAGGTCACTGTGTGTCCCACATATTCAGATAATTTTATTGTTTGCAATACAACTATGCTTAGAGGGCTGGGGTTTAGTGACCATGCATTTGATGGCCTTGATGTTTCAAGACTTTTGGTAGGGCACTAGTGTAACCACTGGTAGCCTTTTACAAATTCCAAATTGATCAGTAAGGAATCCAAAAGTTGGAGCTTCCCAAAGGCTATGGGGTCTCTGAAAAAAAATCTGCTACAGAACACACTCCAACTTTACTAGTTGAATTTTGCAACTATTAAAAAATTTGAAAAAAAAAAAATTGTTTGATACACATGTTTGCATCATGAATTATATATTACATCATATACAAAATTAACTAATAATACATGACATTATTTATCATTTATTATTTTGATTTATTTTATTTAATTTTTTAAAATTTTAAGAAAGATAAAATGCAAATAGAATCATTACTTTCAATTATGAATCTTGAATTGACATTAAATAACCTTTGATGAATCCAGAGCTTTTTTCCCTGGTCACAGGGTTCTAGTATTGCCAAGGTGCTGAGTTTGTGCCAGTTTCAAACATGAGAAAATGGTATAATTTTGTCGGCAGCGAAGAATTTGTAGTCCTAATATATATGCAAATGAAAATGGAAAAGGTAAAAAAAAAAAAAAACCTAAGAGTTGAGCGCAGAGAGCCAAAACAGACCACAAAGTACAAAAGCAGAGATGATTAGAAAGTGAATGCCAATCAAATCCAACTTCAGATTCAGATCTAGTGTAAAACACAACTTGGTAGGCTGCGAAAAAACCACATATTCTATTGTCCCTCAATCTCTTAGAACTGCTTTGCTGCTGTAGCAGCTACAGATGACACACAGTGGGTTGGGCACTGCCCATCCACCATGTGTTTTGATTCTTTCTGTATGTTTGGTGTCACAGATTAAGGTAGCCCTGTGCTCTTCAAGTGCTGTGAACAGAAACATGATCAGCCACTGTACATCTATGAAATTGCAGAGGAATCCCCCACAACAGCAATGAGTGCAGTCGTAACCCTCATGAGAGTCCTTCACTGTCAGACCATCAACTTGACCGTGCATAGCAGTGACAAGCTGCCATGACTACCCACTGACTTCATTGGCTCCCAATGGTCAGTGTAAATGATAATACAATAATCCACCACAGAAGATGGGCCAGCAAACCATTAGATCTGAACCATTATGCTCTGTGAGATTACTAGTTCACAGGCACTACCCCACAATGATATGTACATACAGTACTGGCAATTGGACAAGCACAAGAAATTCATTCATCAAATCTTTGCTTCCTCTCATAGTAGTTTCAATGTATTTCTTCTGAAAGGGAAAAGCAAAACCTTTATGGGATGATTCACAGCAACTCCAGCTTCAGGCAAGAGGCAAGAAGAAAAACATGCAACCCTAAACCCTAATCTTGCAAGCCTATTGCAACAACAACGCCACTCGAATTCATCACAAATCCATTGCTGAATTTGTTTGACAGATGCCATTCTGGAGCATTTGCAGATTAATGTCACTCCCCAGAAAAAAGTGGATGCCAAAAGACACACTTGAGACTGGAAGTTGAAACCACACTCTGTATTGATTGAGAGATTCTCCAGCGACTCTCCTGCAGCCATTCCACGTAATGGGGCTGTTGCCTCCCTCCCCTCTGAGATTTCTCTGTAGCCATGGGTTCCTGGATTTCAGCACATCTGTAGTATAGATCAAATGGGTGTTGGGACATTATTGTCTACAAAACCGAAAAATGTCATTTTGGGGAATGAATTGGGCGGGAGCAAGCAGCTCACATTTTGCTCTCTGTTCTCTTCTCTTGAAATCACGGCTGTGAATGCTTTGCTATGCTCTAAAACCTCCTGGAAGACAAACGAGTACAGACATTCTTCTATGTGCCTGCTAACCTTGCTCTTCGCAAGACGTAACTCCATTGAGAGAGAGCTTGGATTGCAGTAGTGTTTTGCGGGGTTTAGGGTTTCTGCTGATGTCGAGTCCTTCGTGGGCTCACGAAAGATCGAGGGTATCAGGAACGTCCTCGGAGCTGAGTACCAATCCAGAGGTGGGGTTCGGCGTCGCGACTTCTTCGGCTCTGACGACGTCTTCTTCTTCTCCACTTTCTGGTGGAGATGTGAAAGTAATCGCTTGCTTGGTGGATGCCACGGACAGAATCCTCACCAAGTATGCTCTGGATTTTGCTGTCTTTCAATGTGCTTCCAGAGGCGATACCGTCTTCCTTCTCGGCTTGCTACAAGGTATCAAAGGTATTACGAAAGAAAAAAATACAAACCAAACCAGCATCCTGTGCTGCTAGAGCTAACCGTAATCTCACCAATGAGCTCTGTAAGCTCATTAACTTTTGCCTGTAATGGTATAGGGTTTGTGATGCTTTCTCGAGAACCCGTGACTCTTATTGTACATGAGAAGAAGAATCATATTCCTTACCAGTTCCCCACTCATTTTTGGTTTTCACTTTGTGCTTTGTTATGCAGTGGGATCAGCTGTGAGGAGAGGAAGTGGTCCTCTTGATTCTGAAGGTAAGGAAACTTTCTCTTTGTGAAAGTGATGGTGTCGTTGTAACTAGATCTATAGGCGGAAGCACCTGCAACTGGTACTTGCCGTCATTGTTCACACCCTTGTCCTCCTGCCATTGCTCATGCCACATACATTCTGCCATTGCTCACATCACATGCATCCTGCCATTGCTCACACCACATACCTTCTGCCATTGGTCACTCCAGATACAGCTGCTGTTGCTCACTCAACATACCTCCTGCCATAGTTCATGCATCCTGTCCTGCATTGCTCACACTGCATACATCCTGCCATTGTTCATGCCCTGGGGTTTGTATCAACTGTGAGGTTTACTAATAGTCTTTCTCTTTTAAGCAAACAGTTTGTATTGGGAGGTGCTTCCATGCTCCCATTTCTAGTCTTTTAAAGTGCAAGCAAGCATTCATGGGAACCTTCTGACAAATGAGACAACAACAAATTTTGAGTAGTTTATGTAACTCCTATTTCTGTGTCTTTGATTCTGCAATTTTGCAGTGGAGCAATTTATCAGCGACACAAGGAGGATGTATCAAGCTAAACTTCGAGATTTTCTTTCACAAGCTGAGAAACGAGAGGTAGATCATTTCACTCTTGCTTCTCTCTTGAGATGAGGATGACAATCATCAAGGGGTAGTCTTAGTATTAGAGGAGTTTTCTTTTCTGATATTTAGATTCTCTTGCAGTATCAACCCTGCTGGTTTCCAACTCTCATTAACAGCTTTTCATGGTTGTTTTTTGGTATTTTCTCTTTTTCCTGAATTCCTTTTCTTCCTCAGTATGTATGATCTCTCTTCCACCTAGGTTGTGCTTTACACTTGGTTTCATTCTTGGCTATATTGTGGGGTATTTGAGTTATGCACATTGTTTCTCTTCTCTATCACAATTTTCTCACATCATCGAAGGTCACCTCTCCTTGTATTTGCTAATCGCTAGTGTAGAGGTTATTTTCAATTGTCACTCATGCTCCAAGACTGTCAGCAGTTTTAGTAGTACAAGTACTCCTTAGATCATCGTAGATCAAACTGTGATCAGTTCTGAAATTTCTGCTTGGCCTTGGTCACATGTTCTCTCAAGATTTTAGACTATTCATTTCCAGTTGTGTTTCAGCACAGAAAAGAAAATCTGTGTCTGAGCAATTGCTTTTTGGATTATGTAAAGTACTGGAAGACAAAGACATATCCATCTTAACTCTTTTCAGCATCATCACTCATCAGCATATGTCCTTTCCATGCAGATAAAATTGGAGGTAAAAATAGGCGTTGGACCAGCATTTAAGGAGATCATTGCACTCGGGGCAAACTGGGTCATCTTGGACAGGTTTGTGGTTTGTGCCCAGATTGTTGACTTCTTCATGTGGATACTTTCCTTCTCCAGCATGGGCTCTGGTTCTGTTGTATGGTATCCTTAAGATGATGGCAACACACAATTAGGGTTTAGGGTTTCCAGTTGAGTGTTTGTGGCCAGATCAGGTGGAAGATGGTTCAAATCATTTTGGCCAATGAAGCATGTTGAAGATCAACTATGAAGGACCAGTACCTTTTGGAAGGGCAAACAATTTAAGGCCTTGATTCTACTTGATAGTTGATCTTAGAGAATGCTGACTTGTTTCTCATAATTGTTGTGTTTACACAGTGACATGGGGATCCACAGGCAGGCCATCCTGGACAGGACAAACTGTGGGTTAGTGGAGATGACCACTGACCACAAACGAAAGGTCACCCGCATCTATGACCCATTCTTCAAGCCTAAACCTCCAACTCCCCAACATGACTTTTCCGCCACTTCCGATAAGGAAGTGTGCTGTTGCTTTTCCTTCTGTTGCCACTGATGGCAACCAACTGCTGCCGATCTCTCTATAGTTGTTCTGAGCATCTGCAGTGGCCTCTCAAGCAACAGCCATGTACTTTAAGTCTACAGGTAGATTCGTCCAAGCCAAAACTAAATTGACAAACTGAGGATTGCTTGACAGAGATTGCAACTGTTCCAAACTTCAGCTTCTGGGTGAGAGGGAATTCCCTGCTTCTTTCAGTTACCCTGTGATGGGAGTTTGTAATATACTTCCTAGTTTTGTGACTACACCAGATTCTCTGGCATCAACAAGATGACCATCTTTCCTTCCTTGCCAATCACCCAATCCAGCAACGTGGATGGTGATTTGCTAGCCAGCTCTGGTGCACATCAGGATGGAGCTTGACCTCATCACTAGTGCAACTGTGTAATTGCCCAAGATCATAAATCTTAAACCTTGTCCATCAAGAGACTTGTCTCTTGGTGTGCTGTAGATGTAAAAGTAGGCTTCATTTAGTGGCAGAAAGCTTAGACTAGGGTCAAGAAGCAACACATTAGAAATATCTGAGACAGATTTTTCAGGGAGTAATAAAAGCATCCACTGGCAGGTGCAGATGTGATCAAATTTTCCCTTCACCTGTGAATCTATTGTATCGTAGATGGGGTTTTTAATATGGGAAGTTATCCACCACCCAAGACTTCTTTGAGTAGCTATTATGTCTTTTGACGCTAGCCAACAGCATGACCTGCACAACACTTGGCCTTGTGAGCATGTCAAAAGCAGGAAGGGAAGGAAATTTTCCCTTCACCTATAGTATGCCACATAGACTCCTTTCCAATTGTATATAAGAGCCTCTTCACCTCTTGACTGTGACATGCCTAGGCTTTATACAAGCTACCAAAAGCACAGACAAGACAGACTTAGTGACTTATTGTGAGTGATTTAGAAGTGTGGATGAGGCATTGAGTAGAGGATTGGGTCTAAGAAGCACATGGGGGAGGAGGGAGATGAGGGCAGTTTAGGAGGAGTGTGAAGGAGATCATGGGATTGGATTGAGCTTAGGTATAGCTGGATTTGCAAGTGTTTGATGTGGGAGTTGGGAACTTTGAATTGTGAGCACAGGTATGTAATATGAAGGTGCACCCCACCCCATTCGCCCAGGGTGGGGATGTGGAGTTGGTCAACCAGTCATCAATGAGAAGCTGGCACTTAGGAGAGGTTCATATTTCTCTATTTTATGGGAAATAATTGATTTGGGGAATATTTTGCAGCAATATTTGGGATTCAAACATTGAATACAGATTGAGTAAGAAGAACTGGTGGGGAGGGCAGAACGTGTTGAGACGCCTTTAAAAAGCACTTGATATTTGGGCATAGGTGGGCAAGCAGCAAGAGCAGGGTGGATCATTGCATTTATGTGGAAGTAGCCAAGAAGGGTCAATGGGTTTTGCTAGGAAGTCAGAAATGGAGAATTCATTAAAAGGTGGAAAGCAGGTTGGTGAGAGAAAACTAATTTTGGGTCCCAATGTTGGTATGGTATATAGGGTCCCATGGGTATATGCTTGGGAATGAAGAAGGGTATCTAAAAACCTATCAATGTGGTTTGTTCAAACCAATAACAGTTTCATATAGCTATTGCCCATAGCAGGAGCTCAAAGTTATAACTTAATATCAAATTGTAATTTAATGTAATATATGTTACAATAAACATCAGGCAATGTGGATTATAATGGATGAAACCATAAAGTTTACCTCACGCATGTGCAGGAGTAGTGACCTTTTGTGTGAGAAAACCATGTTCTCTTATGGTGCATTCATGACCATTTGTTGAATCATTGGATGTTAAGGATGAAAATCATTCAAACTTACAAATGGGTTATGTTGTCATTGCAATATGTTTCCCCTTCTAGGAGGACAAAAATAGCAAGATCATAAATGTACAAGAGTTAACAAAATTGACCATTGTTATTGTAATACTTTATCTAGGTTAGCATTCAGGAATTGAATAATAATTTATTTTTCAAATTTGAGTTCAACAATAAAAATGACAATTTCTGAAATTTATGGCTTGATATTATGTCAAAAAAAAAAAAAAA
>Ga0116227_10007325_pt1 | contig 21655 bp, 14 predicted proteins | sample S1TSphgellanicum_FD_89693 | JGI IMG/M metagenome (GOLD analysis project Ga0116227, IMG submission 89693) | Host-associated microbial communities from peat moss isolated from Minnesota, USA - S1T2_Fb - Sphagnum magellanicum MG | ecosystem: Host-associated > Plants > Peat moss > Unclassified...
ATTCAAAATATTCCATTTTTATGATCAATTATAATTTTCTGAATTGAAATACTAATTTTTGGATTCAAAAATATTAATTTAGAATTCAAAATCAAATTTTAGATCAAATCAGTCTTTTTGAATTGAAAATATCATATTCAAATCAAATTTTGAAATTCAAATAATGTTTTAAACAGTTGAATTAACAATTTTCAGATTTGAATAAAAAAATTCAAAGCTCAAATATTAATTTTGCGATTCATTATATGAACAATGTACATATGTATGCATATTATATATATGTATAATTTTAGTACATACATTAAAATATACCTTTATGTCATTGTGGAATACCTTTAGGATGCAACTAATTTGGTGACTATTGCGACTAATGGGATATATCAGCCTATTAATGGATGAAAATAAATGTAAAATTGATGTAACCAATAGGATGAAATTTCTAATAGTTGCATCATAGTTGTGAAATGACCAAAATAGTTAAAAGTTGGTCTTGTAGTTGCAAATATTCTCAAATTTAGTCACAAATGACTATAAGTCGCATGTAGTCATAAATTGAATGGTTACATTTTGGCTAATTTCTACTAGTGTTGATAGGCTGGTGGTTAGTATACAAAGTGAACTCGGTGCCATAAAGATAGGGCCTGAAATGTATGATGGCCCATACAACAGCAAGACATTCCCCGTTGTATGAATAGTAATTGCTCTCAACCTTCTTGTTGTTTCGGGATGCATAGGTGATAACATATTCCTTGCATGCCTCATTAAGTTGGCCAAAAATAGCACCAATACTAAGAGCATTATAGTCAGTGTGTAGAATGAAGACCTTGTTGAAATCAGGTCTTCTCAGAATGGGGAACTCTGAAAGCTTTTCCTTGAGTGTGTCGAAAGCTTCCTGAGCCTCTTCATTCCATGTCCAAACAACATTTTTTTTAACAATGCATAGAGAGGATGAGCAATAGTACTGAAGTCTATCCTATAATAATTACATAATCCAATGAAGCTCCTCAAAGTGTGAACATTAGTAGGATTAGGCATTTCCAAAATGGCTACTACTTTGGCCCAATGAGCCATAATACCATTTGGCAAAATTCTGTGTCCAAGGTAAATTACTGAAATGACAACAAATTCACACTTTTTAGGATGGATCTTCATATTGACTTTGTGGAGCCTCTTGAATAACTCCTCAAGATGAGTCAAGTGCTACAAAAGTCCTTTGCTATGCACTAAGACGTCATCTATGTAACACTTCAAGAAATCTACCTTTTCTAGAACTTGGTCCATGACTTGCTGAAAAAAGACATGTGTATTCTTCAATCCAAAAGGCATTACAAGTCATTCCCACAACTTGTTGCTTCCATGGAATGCCATTTTCTTGCAATCCTTCGCAGCGAGCACAATTTGGTTGAAGCCTTGCCTCAGATCCACAATTGTGAAGATGTTTGAGTCTCCAATGCTATCAAATAGTTTTTCAGGGATGGGCATGGGGTACTTATCCTGAGATGTAACCAGGTTCAAAGGCCTATAATCCCCGCACATCCTTTTTTAGTTCGTAATCTAGTTGAATCCTTCTTTGCTAACATTACTATAGCGATTGTGAAATCAGAACTTGATGGTTGAATGAGACCAACCTCATGGAGTTCTTTGCATCTTTCATCTACTAGTTCCCATTCATGCTTGCACAACCTATGCCTCCTTCGATAAATGAGTGACTCATCTGTAAGGTCTATAGAGAACTACATGGTCTTAAACCTACCTAAGTCTTTCATTGAGAATGCGAACACATTCTCATATTTAATTAACAAGTCTGTGACTAGGTGTCTCTCCTTAGTGAGCTAGTTCCCCATAACGAAAGGGTAGTTGGAAACACATGGAATGGAGTTGGAAAATGTGTTTGAAGAACCTGGTGTATTGGGTTCTTCACTATCCAACTACGCAAATTCATAGAAGGTTGTAATTGAGCCCCCAAAAGCTGATGTACCTCTAGGTGTATTAGAAACAACTTGAATCAAATTACATGGTACCTCCTCCCCAACACCAAGAGTGAAATGTAGTGTTGAAGATAGGCAAGTGTATTTTGTCGGGGTGCCATGTGGTCGCATTGCTAGAGCTGCAAGCAAGCTGATTGAATTAGTGTTGGTGTTGTGTACATTTGAAAGAGTACACAGGTCACCAACAACCATGTAAGGGAGTTCAAGTCCATGCCTTTCCCCAATAGAGCGTTACGCTCTAATCTAATCACCTTCGTGTGATTAGCAGTGCCAATTTAGAACCCCATAACCTTTTCTTTTTCTTCGGGGCTTGGTTCATCCTAAGTGGTTGAAGCATGATGATATACCAGGCCTAGTCCATCTCCCTAAAAGGCGTGTGCTCGTGGGAAGGAGACGAAGGTGGGCCAAACACCTTTTGGTTTTCCTATTGTGTTCGTAGGAAACTAAGGAGGTTTCTCTTGCCTTGTAATTGGTTGGCAAGAACTGTGATCATCTAATATGTGAAAAACATGTAGGTTGGGGTCTCTAATGGTGTATCTCAGAACCAACTGCAAAACTGAAAATAATGCAAGGTTGGTCCACTAGTTGCACAGTCGGTGCGCATAAGAACCGCATTATGTTGCGTTGAGCAGGAATGGCTTTCTAAGGTAATGCTTGACCAGCGTGTAGTGTTCCTAGACTTTCTCCCTTTGGTCAAGTTGAGAAGGGGTGTTCTCAATTACATAACCAAATGTAGGAGAAATGGATTGAGCCCAGGTGATCAATCGTACCATGTTCGTGAAGAGACCGGATCTTGTGTCACTCAAGCCGTCTCCAAATCCAACCACTAAAAATCCTTGACACTCCCAACTTGAAATGATGAGGTCCATAGGGTCAAATAATTCCATATGCTTCTTCTGAATTAGTTATATGTTAAAGGGCAAAAACATGAAACTAGCCTTCCATGCGGTGGTTGCAAACTGTTGTGGAAATCTAGCTATGAGCTCCCTCATTCTCAATGTCGCCACTTGCCTTGTAATAAAATCAATGTTTACGTAGAAATATTTCTGAACCACCATCCGTGATTGTAGTAGGGCTTTGAGACTTGCACCAATACCACCAAAAAAATTTAGTAATGTAATCCCTTCTTTAGGTGGTGTCCAAGTGATTAGTTGATGAAGTACTGGTTTAATCGATTCGCCATGGCTTTTTATGTTTTCAAAACTGGACGGAGTTTTGACCAAGGGTTCATGGGTTGCTTTGAACCTCTGTAAAACCTTTGGTCCATGTTGAATGTCAGTAGGAACCACCCTCAAGCTTTCAGTAGCTTGAGCGTAAACTGTCTCCTCTTCATCTTCTTTTATCCACTTGTGGCTAGCTTGTTGGATGTAGGAAATAGTGTGTGCTTCCTTGAACATACAATGATGAGCCATAAAACTATGGTTCCCATGTAAATCAAGGGGTATGTATCCTAGGTGGTGATCATCAATCTCCCAATCCACTCGGTAGTACACATGCTCGAACCAATTGTCAATTATGAAACCTAGTGGAAACAGGGCCTCTTGCCCAATGAACACATTGTAACTCATGGCATTGGTGATTAAACATTTGACCTGTAGGTAAAGCTCATGATCTGTACCTTTATTGAAATTAAGTGTAATCAACTTCGAGCTCTCCCCAAGTACCTCCTCTACGCTCCCACTAGCAGTGTGAATTTGCCACATAGATTTCCATAGTTTGGAGTCAAGCACGCCCATCTTCTTGGCGAATTAAACTCCAAGAATCACTGGTTGGGCACCTATATCAAGAAGTACCACTCTAAGTGTACGTTCTCCCACTTGGATTGTTGACTCAATATTGTCGACAATGGCAACTCCGTTGGCAATGGAAGTTCTCTCATTAAGCACCACATTCGGAAATGAGTGAAAGACTTTGTGGATAGAATGGTTATCCACAACGCCTTTGTTGAATAACACATCCACAAATGAGGTGTTTTTAGCTCCCTTTTGATATGTGAATGTAGAATCAGAAGTAGGAGAGCCCACTAGTTTAACCATGTTAGAACTAATGACTAGATTACGAAGGCCATCTATAACACGTGAACCAATTGAGTGTCTCTCTAGGGTGTTGGATGGGACCCCTGTAACATGTGGATCAGGGATTGGTAAAAGACCTGATGTAATGTTTAGGGTATCTTTAGTATCGTAATTATGTCCCTAGTGCTTAGCTTCAAATCTTGAAAACTAAATAACGGTGTACTCACAAGCTCTTGAGCCATTTCATGCATTTGAAGTTGACATTCCATAAGTTGATCAATGGAAAATTGTGTGTTTTTCTAATGTACATGTTCTTTTGAGACACGAAAATTTGATGCCTTAACAGCTTGTGGTGTAGTAGTCTCCTCCCCCCTCGCCAATAAAGTGCATTCTTCTTCCGTGTTGAAAGGACGAAAAGATTGTGGCATGACTGCTCGAACTCCTCTAGTCCTAGTAATAGGACTTGAACCAGATGCGAATTCATCAATCTGAATTACTTGCCTAGTGGTAGAAACTATGGGTGCCACACTAGCTTCTTATGTCACAAAGTAGGAAGGGTAAAAGGAAGTGACAAATTCTGGTGTGAAACTAGAATTGTGTGCATTAGAAAAAATATATTCCCCAACCATGGCATCATGTGGGAGGCCATAGAACAACCTAGGAGGTCCTTCTCGTAATCTTGAATCCTGTACAGGTTAGGCATGACTAACTAGTTGGGAAGACTTGCTTTTTAAATTAACAAGTTGGGCCCTCAATGATTCGAGTTCATTTTGCAGAGTTTGAACTTGAGCGGCATGGGCTTGAAGCACCTCCCTCTTGTCAGCATTGTGCTCTTTCTTTTTAGCATTCTTACTGGAATTACCCTTAGTGGGGAAAGCCTGAGTGGAAGGCTAAGGTGCCTTAGCTTTTGGTTGAGGGGCAACGGAAGATGTTGGTAGATTTTATCGTGGTAATTGAAGTTACTTCCATTTCGGGAACTTGGTAAAACAAATAACTTCCTGATGTCCCTCTTTTCCACAATAATCATAAAAGAAATCCTGAGAAGGAATGTTGCACTCACTAGCTTTGTGGCTAGGATTGCCACAATAGTTGCAAGAAGGTAGGATGGGTACAGTTGAATGCACCGCTTTAACCTTTGAAAAATAATGTAATGATCTGGTTGGCGTAGTTGGTGGAGGATGAGGCTTTGAACATGATGGAGGCCTCATAGTACTGGCCTCATAGTGTGCATGAACAAGTTCTAGCTTTTCAAAAATGTTGTACACATCCAACAAAGTGTACGAGTCTCCAAATTGTGTAAAAACCCGTTACAAAACATGCGCATGGAGTGTTGGAGTACCTTCCAACAAACGAAAATATCAATGGGCAGCTTCCAGGTCTATGATGCTCTAAGTATCCTCTTTAAGCTTGAGAAACCTCCTGTAGAACATTTTGAGGGTTTCATCCTTTTGTCGAGAGAAGGTGACAAATTACAAATTTTTTTAGAACTCTTCACCAGAAATTCCAACTCAAAAACTCGAAAGAATTCCCCCATTGGATCAGCAAAAACTGGTGCATTGATGGTGGGAGGATTGTTTGTGGTAGCAACAATGAGTTGTTGAGGAGAAAGGTTTCCTAAAGTAGGTATCAGATTTGGATTATTGGGCATAGTCCCATGATGTGCAATGGTAGCTTGTAGTGCAACTTGAGAGGTGATGCTGATGGCTGTGGCATAAGCTAGATTGGGGATTTGGGTGACACCCAAAATCCTTGGAGAATGTTGCTCGTAGACATTTAATGTTTCATAATGCACATAATGGGCCAGTTGTTTGAATGTGAACGCTTCAATGTAATTAGTGCCATACTTGAGTTCCAATTCACAAACCACAGTTGAAAAAGTTGCCTTCAACTCCCTCAAAGAAATGGTATTCCCTGAACTTCTCAATTCTCCCAAAGGAATTGTTGACCTCCATGGTGTATATGGGTGTAGAGGTCACGACTTGTAGTAGAATATACGATGATGGTGTGAAAGTAGGTCTAACAACAAGCGTACCCCACTGATTAACCCCTCCAAATGGATTCTGATGTACCGTTGATGTAGTGTAACTTAAACCTGAATTCATGGTAGGAGTTGTGTTGGATGACGGTGGCGCTGTAAATGTTTGATGGTACCGTCGTGAAGATCGTGAGCTCAAAGAAGTCGGCTCAAATGATTATGTGTTACTTCATAGCTGATACCTTGGCTATGGCTGAGCGATAGTGCTCTCATCATCCAAGGACATGGTGTTGTCCAATGCCCCAAAATTTGGTAGCAATATAGAATACTGACTATAAAGTTCTAACACAACGTACGGTTTGAAAAATACAATGTGTCAACAGGGATGAATAGCGAATAGACATCTGTGAATAGATGTTGGTGGACGGACGAAACCGAACAGATGGACGATGACGGATGTCGGTGGACGGACGAAACCGAATAAACAGACAACAGCAGACGTCAGTGGAGAGACGAAATTGAATAGACGGATGATGGCAGACGTCGGTGGATGGACGAAACCAAACATATGGACGACGATGGACGTCAGATGGAACAGAACTATCATTGAACGGAATAAAATAGTCGTCGAACGAAATGGAACTGTCATTAGACGGAATGGAACTGTTGTTAAACGGAATGAAACTGTCGTTAAATAGAACAGAATTGCCATTGGATGAAATTCAAACGAATGTTGAACGAAAGTCCGACTAACATCTAATGAAAATTCAACGGACGTCCGATGAAAGTCAAATGAAAGCCGAACGGACGTTTGACGAAATCAAATAGACATTGAATGGAAGTCCAATGAAAGTCCGATGACAATCGAACGGATAGAGGTCAAGTGTCGTTGCAACAATGGTGGGTGACTACGCTCGCGCCACTACAATGATGGTGGGCGGCAACGCTCACATCGTTGTAGCTTACTATGATGCAACAATGGCAGGTGATAACTCTCACGCCGCTACAACAATGGTGGGTGCAAAAATCGCCGCTGCAGCGATGGCAAGTGGTGACTTTTGCACCACTGTGACGATGGCGGGTGGCGAAGTTCGCACTGCCACAGCATGCTGCGCTGTAATGATGGTGGGTGGCAAAGCAAATTTTTTTGTTTTTTTTTACTCAGCAACTTCAAAAGTCTTCAATCACCTCCTCGTGTGTCTTTGTGCGCGCAAGAGAGAAAAAGAGAGCAAGAAAGAGAAAAAGAGAAAGAAAGTTTTGAAACCTGCTCCAGGATACATCACTCCCCATTTGGTCTCGCTCTTCCCAACTCCTTCAATCCTAGCACTGTTGGTTGGCAGAGGTGTAATAGCACAAGCTCTTTTCAACAACAGCAACACTAGTAGTAACAACTCAAAAACTTAAAGGCAAAAAAAATTTGCCGTTTTTAACATTAAGCAACAAAAAGTAGAGTTTTTCTAAAATTGAATTGCAAAGAAAGAAAGAACATGTCGTGTATCTAAACGGTGGCCATGTAATAATTGCCGTGAACATCTAGAAATATAATCTGACTATGGAGGAAACTCTCCTAACAAAGAAATTCTAGAAAAACTAAAAAGAGAAGGGAAAGGCTTAGCCTTTTATACAGTCACCTAAAAACGTACATTAACCCTAAAAGGCATGATGGGCATGCCTATAACCGGCCATCATGTATGAGGCCATATATGAGCATGACACTAAAGTTTTATAGTTCTAGTTTGTAAAAGCTTTAATGATGTAGCCTCAAAGGAATTGACCCACCATGCATTTCAATATGCAATGTTATCTAAGCACCATGATGGAGAAGGCTTAGTATACCTACACAATTGTTTCCATGTAGCACCAATGCAATTCAAATCTTCAAACCATTTTTGGACCTATGTCCATGGACCATGGACCATGAAAGGTTTTGATGATGACTCCATCATTTGGTTGGGTGAACAAAACTTAATTGATAATGAAGAATAATTTGGAGGTTTGCAACTCCAACCTCCAAGTTTCACAACATGAGTTGTCAACTTTGAAAGTAATGTTGATAATTTCAAGGTTTATGAGACCAAGCCCACCATAACACTTTTTAACACAATAGTTACTCAACCAAAAATCCTTTTTGCAAACTACATGTTTAATGTCATTCCAAAGATAATTTTCCAATAAACCTCTAATTCTCCTAATGAGAGTTTTAAATCCTCTCCATACTAAAACGAAGAACCATAGGGATGATAATAAGACTTAATTAACTATGGTAGCACGATCAACAAGAGATAATTTAGAAGAGCTACATATAAATCTGAGCTTTTTCTTTATTTAATCACACAAAAAGTTATCTATGTCAAGAATTTCAAGACTCAATCCAAAAGGTGTGCCTAATAGTTTAGACATTTCACCTTCTTGGACCCACTACTATTGGAATTTCTCAAGCCATTGTGGTTCTATCTATCACATCTACAGATAAAGGAAATATCATCCGCATATTGCAAGATGATTTGACTAAATTGTCTATTTGGAAGGAAGGAGAATACCTATGATTCTTCCTTGAAACAATTGTGGCTCAAAGCTTTGATTTAAAGGCCTCATCAACCATGAGGAACAAGTAAAGGGCTAAGGGCATGGTGGTATCACATCTCTTGTTCCTATCCTTCGAAGGGGTTAGTTAGACAAGGTGTCTATGGGTTTGGCGAGTCAACATTGGGTTAGTTGGTGTGCATGAAACAAACCTCTTTGTGGTTTTGGGTACCTCACATTCAATTTGAACATTAGAGTTCAATTCTCCTAGGGTGGGGGGTTTCAGTTTTGTCTCTAAGTAAAGCAAATCATGTCCATGATGTTTGTTTGGTACACATGGTGCAAAGAGAGAATCATCACTCTACACCCTTTGTGCATCAATAGCTGACTATGAACCATGGTTCCCTTTTTTTCTGGCTACATTTTCCCCATTGGCTAAGTGGAAATTGAAAATGGCTTACAATGTGAGTTTTCCATGGTTTTCTAGTTGCCAAATTTTCACATATATATCATATTTATTTATTATTTTCAAAATTCTCTTATTGGGTTCTACCAGGTAGCCAAAAATGTGCCAGGTGCTTAAATGTTTTTTTTTACTTTCATATCCTGTTTATAGCCAAATTTTGGTAACTGTCTTATGGATGACATCTTCAGGTACTTGATAGCCACTTCAGCTACATCACACCTAAAATTTAAAAATTTAAAAATAATTGAAATAATAATAATAATAATTATTATTATTTAAAAATGTAGTCATCCAAATATGCTGCTGGAGAGAGATTAAATATTTTATACTTGGCACACAAAACAATGGACATTCAAAGGAGACAATACACCAGACCCATCCCCGGAGGTTTTTAAATAATAATAAAAAAGGATCAGGAACATTTTTTGAGGCTCTTCTTCGGGTTTCAAAACCAAGAGAAAGCCTCAAAATTATGCCTTACCTTTGCATTAAAAAACTTTTCAAATTTTGAGAACCTTACAAAAGTGGAAGGTCCTTGCCTGATCAAATTAGGATTGAGGTTGTTTTTTTAAAATTGCAATATAATAAATTTGGCGAACAGAATACAAAAATTATTCAAATTTACACTAGGAAAAGAAAATTTCCAAAATTTTCCCATTTTTTTGTAAGATTTTTTTTTTGAATTTTTTTTCAAATTTAAATTAAAAAAAATTGATCGTAGTCTTCCTTTGTTCTATTCAAAACATGTAGAGTAAAAACTCAAGGCATTGGGCTTTACCAGAATTAAAGCCCACAAAAGGTAGAGTTGAGCATAGGCTTGATTTCTATAAAACTTGAAGATGCTGGGCTCACAAAGCATGCGTCTATTGGGGAGGGGGAAGCATATTTAGGCTTTTATGTTGGGGAAGCGCCCCCATGTTCCAAAAATATCTGTAATGGGCCAATCAAATGGCTCCTTCTGAATAAAATAAAATAAAATACTGACTGTGGATCTCATCCTGAGCCCTGAACTTGGTCAAATTCAGGCTCAGTTTTTTTTTTTTGCCCCCCTCTCTCTCTCTCTCATCAAAGTGTTGTTTTCTGGGAAGGTTTTCTGGAAGTTGAATGCATTTGGGTCTCTGATCAAAGTGTTGTGATTTTGGGAAGTTGGATCCATTTGGGTCTCTGATCAAAGTGTTGTGATTTTGGGAAGTTGGATCCATTTGGGTCTCTGATCAAAACTGTTGTGATTTTGGGAAGTTGGATCCATTTGAGCCTCTGATCAAAACTGTTATGGTTATGGTTTTTGGAGGTTAGATCCATTGGGGGCTCATTTTTTAATCAATATGATTTCTTGTAAAGAGATCTTTGATATATTTTTCTCATAGGTAGTAGTAGTAGTTCTAGGTTATGGTTTCTTGGTGATCTTTTTTCATTTTGTGTTCGTTTGACACGTTTTGGGATCATTCAGTTTTGTGGTTTTTCTTTTCAAGTGTCTTTCTATGGTTCTTTGGGTTTTCCTAAAAGTTTGGGAATCATTTGGGTAATTTGGAAATCCTGAGTGGTGGATTTGGAAATTAGTAACACCCATCAAGCATGCAATTGGATTTCAGAAATTGATGCAAGAAGAGCTTTCCAGTGGAACCCATCTTGAAGCAATTGGCAAGATTTGGGAAAATTTTGCACAGAAGTTCATCATCTGGCTGTGTTGTTGTCTTGTGCTTGTAGTACTTGTTTGAAGATTTTTTTGAAAGACAAAAAGTTTGACAATGGCATTGGAGGAAAAGCTGCTGCTCCTCCAGGAGGGTACTTCCACGGTCGCTGTCGACCTTGGCAACCAGTTGCACCGATTCACCGGACTGGTCCCTCCTCGCACCACCATGCGCCTCTTCTTCTTCCTGTTGGAATCCGGATTCTCTGCGGTAAGAGTATTTTGGATTTCTAGGGCAAGCACCCACCCACCCACTCACCCAATTTTTCCCTTTGTTGGAACTTTGCCTCAGTTCTTTTCTTCCAGACCCATTTTCAACATGGAAGCCCACGGCCCATGCTCTTCTTGTACAGAAGAATCTGAGCTTGTGGTTTATGAGGGAGAGAGGGTCTGCTCTAGATTGCACAATGTGTTGAAAATGGGTGTATACATCCAATTCAGAAAGATCAAAGGAGCTTAGAAGATAGAAGAAAAAAGACTGACGTACAAAGTGCAAACCCTCAGCTTATTAGTAGGATACACAGTTGGCTGCAGGTACTTCTACATGATCTTTCTACACGACAACAACATGACATGCTACATGACAGCAACAGGAAGAGTTGTCATGAAAGAAACACTGAGAAGAAATGTTGCTATCTATGAGCTGTGACAAGATGATCAACCCCCAGAGTGGTGCTTTTTTTGAGATGCTTCAATTTGGAATATAGAAATTCAGATCCCTGAATTCGTGTTTTCTTCTATTGCACAGGGCCAAGTCATAAAGATGTTGGGTGCACTTGCTGAGGAGATCAAGGAGACCTCACTGCCCTTAATCACAAGGCCTGAAGATACAATATCAGGGTTTGCAGTAGAGGAGGATTCCAACAGATCTGAGCAACAGGCAACATTCAATCATATGAATTCTGGGCAGAGAAATGTAGCTGCTTTGAACTTTCTTAGTGGCCAGAAACAGAGGAATGAGCCAGACCCTGATGAAGAGGAAGACTTTGCAGATAACATGGTGGTTGTGACGGCTGAGGAGGGTTATTATGAAACAAAAGCTGAAGAGCCTATTGGTCAGGTATAGCATGTCCCGAGCACTTGTAGTTTGACTACTTGTTGCTGTTTTTTCTGGTGCTGAGAAAAGAAAAAGACACACCAGCAGCTTTGCTAGTGGTAGGTATTTGAGAAGGATTTTAGGCAGAGAAAGTTCACAGTAATTTAGATTGGAATGCAGTGTAAAAACTGATGTGGTTGGAATGTTTGCTGTGTTGACTCTTTTTTTGGGTGTGGGAAAGCAGAAAGCAAGAGCAGAGCCTGATCCAGATGAAGAAACAAGTTCATATACTAAAAGCAGCAAGGAACTGGACCCTGATGAAGTTTCAGGCCACAATAACAAGATGGTGTCTCGCAACTCACACCGTGAGTTGTGGAGATCTCAAGCAACCTCACAACAAAAGGGAGATGGGAACCCTAATGTAATGAGAGATGAGCCTGACCCAGATGAGGATGCTATGTGTGTGCGTAAAGGTGGAAAGGAACCTGACCCTGACGATGATGAGATGCGCAATGAGCTTGATCCAGATGAGGCTGCTATTAGTGTGCATAAGAATGATGAGCAGGACATTGAAAAGACAAGAGAGGAACCCGACCCTGATGAGGATGCTATGTGTGTGCATAAAGGTGGAAAGGAACCTGACCCTGATGATGATGAGATGCGCAATGAGCTTGATCCAGATGAGGCTGCTATTAGTGTGCATAAGAATGATGAGCAGGACATTGAAAAGATGAGAGAGGAACCTGACCCTGATGAGGATGCTGTTAGTGTGCATGAAGGCAAGGAACCTGACCCTGCTGATATGTACAATGAGCCTGATCCTGATGAGACTGCTGTTCACATGCACAAGCATGAGGAGCAGCACATTGAGAAGATAAGACAGGAACCTGATCCAGATGAGGATGCTCTTAGTGTGCATGAAGGCAAGGAACCTTACCCTGCTGATAGGTGCAATGAGCCTGATCCCGATGAGGCTGCTGTTAGTGTGCACATGAATGAGGAGCAGCACATTGAGAATTTGAGAGAGGAACCTGATCCAGATGAGGCCATAGGATTCTCCAAGGAATCTCACTCTCTGGAGATGAGCTGGGATTCTGTGAGCACACAAGAGCAGTCAAACCAAGAAATTGTGTTGGATCAGGCAGCCATATCTATGCTGAACCAACAAGCCACTGGTCCTGATGATATGGTGACAGTACTAGTCTGGATGCTGTTCACAATTTTGAGGTAATGCTGTTGTGCCACACACCAATGGCATTTGATCAGAGAGCTCTATGTAGCATAGATCTCTAATGAGAAGATTAGTGCTCTAATTCTTGCAGCTAATATTTGCCTTGACAAAATGGTATCCAGTGCAGAGTGAAGTTCTCTTGTTCAATTGCACCACAGGTTTAATTAGGTCCATACTCTGTGGGTGCTTCAGGAATGTGATGGATTATCCGAATCACACCAAATTTCACCACCTTCAGAAGGTACCCCCTTTACCATGTGCTAGCCAAATTGAAGTGCTGAGTAAGAGGCACTCTACTGACTCATCTCTAGTTCTTGACAATCTCCATTTTTCTATGCGGTTCAGGTTGTGCGGGTTGTCTTTTTTCCCATTTTTTGGTAAATTAGGTGTCTAGAATCTTCAGCAGAAACAGAAGTACAATTTGGGGGCTTCAGCAGACTAGCTACTTTTCCTTCATCAGTAATTACTTGTGCAGGGTAATTTTGTTTTCCACTTTTGGGGTTGCCAAATACAAAGGTATGAAGGTGAATTGTTTGCACATCATCTTTGTAGTGGGACTACAATTTTTGGTGTGTTTTGATTGGTCTACCATGGAAGACAAGTTTGTTGTCTGTTGTGCCCCCCTACTCCAGGATATTCCAAATCGCATAGGAATAAGGACCTGCAAGGTGTAGTTTAAAATGGCAACTCATATGTGTGAACATGGGTATGTACATTCCAAGGGTTCAAGGATAAGTTGGCATTTTGTTTGATGGGTTTGCCATCTTTCAAATGTTCTTGTCAAATTAGGCCCACAAGGAGAAATAGAGTGCAGAGAGGGATTATGACTACTCTTGTTTTCCTCACATTATTGTAAGACAAAATGCTTTTCTCATGTAATTTTGCAATATGGGTTTTGCAGTGGAGGTGCTTCCAGCAGTCAGTTTCTCAGGTGAAGATGAATCAGAGCAAGGTACAAGTGTGATCCGACCTTTCAAATTCTCAAGAGTACAGAGAACCCAGGTATATGCTTAGGTTGTTAGCCTGCTGCTCTTTTGAAGCTTGCGTCACCTGGCCTTTGCTCTTCTAGCAATGGAAATGAGACTTCATATGATAGAAAAAATCTGCTATTATTTGTAAATGATATAATATTGGCATGAATTGCTTAAAGAAGAAAGAAAGAAAGAAACCACACATATTCATTAATATTTGCTTAAGGAAATAGTAGTGCCTCTAACTGGGAGGTTTATTAGAGTGTGTTCTTGTGTACTTGTTTAAATATACAGATGAGAGAACACAACTATTCTGGTCTAGAAAACACAGTTCTGGTTATGTCCTCAAGACCCAATTCCATAGTTTGAAAAATGGGCTGGAGACTGCCCTAATGTTCTATGACAATGTTATTTGAGTCACACGTCTTTAGAGCACCCCCTTAGATGCTTCCTGAAAGAGTAAATCCAGAGCGCAAAAGATGCATTGATCATTAGTTTGTTATTATATGCGGTCATGAAATTTGATGTTCATAGCCTCTTTATGTATGTTGCTACCTTGTCTGTTTTGAAGTACAAACCAGTGTTGGGTGGGCATTTGATTGTTTTAATAACCACTGGGTCTGTTTTTAAGTACTTCAGAATCGAATGACTGCCAGTTCTGGTTATTTCAAAGAGTCTCAAAGAATTGGCAATTTCATGAGAGAACTGGTGGTTATGAAGGCAGTCTTTTTTTCTCTTTTTTTTCCAATTCTTTTGAGAACTGTGGTTACATATCAGAATTTGTTTCTTTGATTCTTTTGAGAACTGTGATTATGAATGCTACGAATTGCACTGAAAACAGCCTGGGGTCTTTTTTTCTCTTGTTTCTGATGACCACCCAACACTGGTAATAATGGGTATGAACATGTTTGATGATTTTTGAGGCATTGCAAAAGAAAACTGGCTCCATATTGGGTGACATTTATCAAAATTACCATATCTAGACCTAGCCATTTTAAAAGCATTGAAAAACCAAGAGTCTTTTTCATGTTTCTTTTCCTTTTCTGAAATAAATTTGTCAAGTTGCAGAAATTTGCCCAGAAAAACATTGGTTGTAATTATATTTGAGGTTTGGGAGCTGGTGGGTGGCAACACTTGTTTTGATCAAAATCAAAAGAATTGTCATTCCCGTTTAATTCTAAAACCTTAGAGAATATGCAGTTTTTTATCAAAGAATCAGTAAAGATTTGATGGTTTAATGTCCATTTATTTGATTTTTCTACAATTTTCTTTTATAGAATTGTGGTTATATACTAGAACCAAGTTTTTTTTTTTTTTGAAAATTGTGAATATGAATCCTAAAAATTGCATTATAACTATAGGGGTCTATTCTTATTTCTAATAACTACCCAACAATGGTTTTTACATCCCATGTAGAGTTTACAATCAACACTTCACAACTACATCACCACATGGTATGTTGCGAAACAATCTTGAATTGTTTATTTGGACACAAGAACCATCATTGAACCAACAACAAGTTTCACCAAACATTGTGATCCATGTTTGTCTCTATTTGTACCTATAGTACCTATTCAACAATTAACTTCAACAAGAATGAAACAAATTGAATCGAACCAATAAACCACTCATCACGCAAATTTTATTCTAGAGTTCTTCGGCTTGCATTTAATTATAACTTATACCTTTTTTTCCCATACAAATGATCATATATATCGTAGTACTTTTACCACTTCAGCATAAATTAAATTATTTTTAATTTATTTGAAAATTTGAAAAATTACTTCTTATTTGTGCAAATTTTTAATAAAATCCAAATTTTCGCGATAGGGTTTGAAATTTCAGATATTCCATGTTAGGATTTGAAACCCAAACCTTCAAGGACAAGTGGTGAATTGGTCTAGACACATTAGATTGTTCCATATCACTAAAAAAGCTTTGTTTATTATTATCTATAACCATTGCATGTCGACATTTTCAGAATTAAAAAACCAAGTGCTGAAGTTAAGATTTAAAATTTAATTAATTATTTGACAATCTATTGCTGAAATGGTAAAGGTACTATGGTACTTAGTGACTTATGTAATGTTGATGAAATCAATTGAATCTCAATGTTATCATATCATGAAAACTATTTTCTTTCACATTTTTCAAGTAGTTTCAAGAATGCATTAAATTTGGGGGAAGCTCATTTATTATCACATCCAAATTTAGAGTTGAATTTTTGTTCTTCCCCCACCAATAAACAATAAATATGAAACAATATACATTGAGAAAATATATAAACAACACAAATGAATCAATTGCTACAATTGAACAAATCATAGTAATCACTAGCTTGGCCATCCTTGTGACAAGTCAACTACTTAAGTAATTTGTTTGTTTTTTTTCAAGGTCTTTTGACACCCATAATATCTTACACAAATTTAGAAAAGCTCAACTCATATTCACCTTCTTATGAAGGTGACTTCTCCAAAATTTGTGATACAAGCCATTGTATTCCAATTATATGAACTCCTCTTCAATAGGAATTGTCTTCTTTTCCTCCACTTTTACAAACAAGGCATGGGTACTTGGTGAACAATGTTAAAAAAAAAATTTGGACAAGTAGCGTTGAAGACAATTGTGTACATGTCATGCTAAGTCATGTGAGTGTGTATTTCCCATAACATTTTCATTTTTCATTTTGATTCAATTTGCACTAACTACCTTCTTTCTTGAATTGTGTAATTTGACTTCATTTTAAACTCATTTATTTGAGTCCAACCTAGTCCCATCTTAAAGTTCTCACATTTTCTTTCCTTGTGAGAGCTAGGGAATATGCTTTAGGTGTACATTCTATTACAAGATTGAAAATCAACATGTTTTTATCTTGATAACATTGACAAACCTAAAGGCGCATCAAAAAAAATTCGAAGTGTATGTCTAAGAGTTATGAGACCCATTTTTTTGGGAGAAATTTATTGATATTTTATCATCAAAAATTTCATTGAACTATAATCAATGACCAATTTTTAAAATATGACTTTTCAAAAAAATTATACCATTCAATTTTAACATAGATAGTTTATTTACATTGAAAATATAGGTGAAATTTCCTTTCAAATCAACTTCAATCCCCACTATTGAAGTTTTTGCAACATTTCATGTAACGATTGGAATGTCATGAAATGGGTTACTTTGCTTTATATGGTTAATCCACAAAAAAAAAATTTAATGAAAGGATCTTGAAAAATAAAGCTTCCTAGTTCAAATTTTGATGAATAGCATAATACAATGTAATCAAATTCATTGGTCCAATGTAATAAGATTCATACATATATAATCTGTGAACACAAACAAATTGAAAAAATCAATTAAGAAAGAAAATAATTTGAAAACACCAATTTTATTTTTCTTTGAGTCAATATGTAAGATTTTAAATGCAAAAAGTTTCTATTAAACCCATCTAAAATATTATAATATAGACTATTCAAAAATTCAAGGTTAAGCCTAAATTTTGTAACCCATTTATCAATTGCCAAGTTCATGAACCATCAAGGACATAATTGAAATTAACCATGATAGGAGTGGCTTTCTTGTTGCTCCATATGCATAGACACTAACTTAACCACATAGAAGATGAGCTCTTCATTAATGTTGTGTAAAGTGTTAACATCCACATGTGACCACACACATGCATGAAAAGTTGAATACAAAAGGTTGATTTTTTTCCTAATTATGTTGTTACTTAGTTTTTGAATAAGAAATTTTAAGCATACACATTAATAATGCATAAAAGCATGTGTGAAAGGTTTTTTTTAAATGTTACTTATCTATACTTTTTTTATAAGTATACCTTATTGTAAAAAAACTAATTTCAATAACTTAAAAATGGTGATTAGACATTTGCAATTTCTTAATGGTAAGGACATGTGACAAATTTCTTTCAAAAAATAATTTGGAACACTTTGGACTAACACGCCCTTTGTCACGCTTATGACTAATTTTTGGTCCATTACATGCCCCTGTTCCTTTCTAGCCTGTTAAAAAAACAATAACAATGAACACAAGTGGGTGGAAATCTTTTAAAGTGTACCACACAGAACAAGAAGGACTTAGTCCTTTTTAACCCTATATTTTGATCTTCATAAAAAATAATGAATTTAAAGTTGTCAAATATTTCAAAAGGACTATATTTTAGACCATTATAACTCTAGATTCCATCATAATAATCCATAAAATGTGTTTCTAATGATAAAAAAGGGAGTAGGTTAAAAAAACAAAAATTGGTGATGTTGTAACAAGATTTTGGTACACCTTAAAAAAATTGGACCCAACCTAAATATTTGTTAGATCATTTTTATCAATTGCACAAACACAAATGGTTTTCCAAATTTCAAAAAAATTAAATTAAATTAAATGATTTAAAACTAAACCCAAGTTGAAGCAAAAAAATTTTATTAATTAAAATTTTATTAAAAATCATGATAGGCTAGCCCCATAATAGGCCCCTATATGAATAGTGGGTATACCACTTTAAATCTTGCAATAAAAACCATTCAAGAATCCCCGAAAATAGATAATATCATTCAATTAAAGGAGGAATAACAATAAAATAATGCAAAAATCAATTGTGGCACCAAATGTTTACACTTTTCCATAGAGGTAGTATTTGCTAATGACTACCTTTGATGAGCAAATTATAATGAATGGCCTAGGTGTAAATATTTAAATGGTGTTGTAGTAAAATACTATCCAAAATTCATGTTCATGGATGAGTGGGGAACACATGTTTATGTTGAATATTAATACCAACCTAAATGAAAGGCATGATTGCTAGAAATGATTTTAATATGGTCAAACAAAAGTTTTTAAAACCAACCCAACATGTGCCCAAAATAGGGCATGGAATGGGTTGAATTTGAATATATTTGAAATGGGTACTAAAGTAATATTAAACTACTTTTCAAACAACCTTAAATTGAAAGCCATTGCAATCATGCATTCGTAAGCATATTTGAATAGTTTAAACATCGATGGTTTTATGTGCTTTTACTTCAATGATGGTCATTCACAAGAGTTTGCTAATATTTTATTTATTTATTTATTTTTGGGAACTTTATGGAACATTTCTTATTTTACCTAGAGCCGCTTGTTGTTGTAATCGTTTCAATTGATTTGTGTCAAGATTAAATTAAGTTTGAAGAAGTTTTGTTTGAAAGAGATTTTAAGTTGTAGCACAACTCAAAAATTGATATGCAATGCAATAACATGATCAATGCCTGATCAAGTTGCTGTGGATTCAAAGCACATGAATTGATGAAAGATAACTCAACGACTTGTCATCTATCATCACATAAATAGCTTGGCAACTCATGACAATTGTGATGGATATAACAACATAGAAGCATTGATTTTTTTAGTGGGAACTTTTTGCAAAATGTACCTCAAAAATTGTATGGAATACTTTGTTGTTAATCCTTGTTTTTTAGGGAAAACATTTGCCAAAAAAAGAGGGGAAATTTGACTTTTGAAAAATTGTTGTCACTTTTCAACCACCCCAAAAAAAATGTCACTACTTTCTTGTTGTTTGGAGGAAACTTTGAACAATTTTTCTAAAAGTTGTTGCCAATAAACGTTAAATTTATCTTAGGATGTTCATTGCCTACTCCTACTTTAGAAAATTGAGAAAAAGAACATTGGTAAAGATAATGATTTTTTGGTGGCAAAATTTCGCAAATTTTTTCCTCAAAAAATTTAAGGAATATTATGTTGCAAATTACCTATTTTTTTAAGAAAAAAATTGGAGAAATTTTTCTCACATTTTGTTAGTTTTTGGTTTGGGGGAAGTTATTTTACTAGTTTTTTATAATTTGGGAATTTTTCTACAAACATGTCATTCATAAATGTTAATTTTTTTTTGGGATGATACCTAATGATGTTACATCATAAAATTATTTTAAAAAACAGGAAAAATAAGCAAAACATTGAATCTAATGATCCATGCAAAGATGTTGTGCATTTTTTTAATTATCAAAGGAGGTGTGTCATGTTTTACATAATCTTTTTTTCATTTCCACTTTTTATTGGAAACCAACGTCTTTTGGTTCAAGGTTTAGGGCTTACCATTCTTTAGGGTTTAGTGCAACAAGATTTAGGGTTTAGGGTTTAATGCAATAGTATTTTTACAAATCGCCCTTTCTTACATCTCTATTAAGCAATGTTTTGAAAGATGTTCAAATCATATGTTCATCACCTTGTAATCAACTAGAGAAGATTGTTTTGTTCAACACATTTGTTGAAGAAAATTTAAATGATTGATTTTTTTTCAATGTGTGAAATCTGAGATTGTTTTCCATTGTAATTCTAAAAGGTTTTTGTATTAACTTCAGTATGCAACAACAATACAAAGGAGTTATGAATTGCAATGGAAAACCCTACCAAATCACTAGTGATATTAACTAGTGATAAATTTTTGTTTTGTTTGTTTTTTTGAATTTGAATTTGAATTTTTTTGCCCCCCAATTTTGTGATCTAGCCAAACTAGAAATCATCAACAAGAAATATAGCCAAATTTGGTTATAGACCAAGTATGAAAGTAAAAAATTTAAAAATCCTTTTATATTTTGGCTACCTACTTGAACATGTTGTAAAAACTTGGCAATTTTTTTTTTAATCTTGTAAATTAGTGGCTTTTTTGAATACAAAAATCCTTTTTCAATGTTGAAATCATATTTTTCAGGTTTTAAAAATGTGAAAATCACCCCCCTCAAAAAAAAACTTGTGTTATTTGTGATGATAATTCAATGTGTCATCTTCATATTTAAAGCTTGCCAACACCACCATCATGTGATCATGTGTTCCAAAAGGGAGATGTAGAAATCCCATTCATGAATGTTTTGCACCCATTTGATGATGTTCAATAATCTTGGTCTTTATGTGAAAAAGAAAAAACCCAACCCAACTATTGAAATTTTTCCATAATGCAAAAAATGGAAAATTTTCATAATTTTTTTATAATATATGTTGCATATACTAAGTGCAATCTATGGTTGTTGATTTAAATAGCATTCTAGGGTTTGTTGACTCTACTTGTAGGGAAGAGATTATAAATTGGTGTAAGATTTGGGCATGAATTTTGAGTTGAAACTTGACCCAACATGTGAGTGTCATTTACACTATTATGTGTGCATACGATGTGTGGACATGTTTTATATAATTGCACTCATTTAGATGAGAAGTTATAGACTCAATAATGGAAGTTTTTGGTTTGAGGGTTAAACCTACTATAAAAGATTGAGCTCCTTGTTAAATAATTAGAATTCTCAATTGCAATATAAGTATCTCATAAATTTGGGTGGTGTAGTTGGTCATCATGTTAGTCTCACACATTAGAGATCCTTGATTCAAACATGGGCTCACAAATGATTTTTTTCATATCCTATTAAGATCTTGGGTATGGGGTTTTTTTAGTCTTTTGTTGTCTCTTTTGTAGTTGTAGTAGTTGTAGTCCTTTTAAATAATTGTTTTTCAATTCCTTGTGACGATGTTTCATTTCTCTCATTTCCAAATTTGTTGTGGAAGTTGTGGGTGGAGGGAAATTATATATCCCATGTTGCAATTGTCCCTTCATAGTTGTTGTTGTTTTGGGGGGGGGGGGGGGGGGGTTTGAAGTTGTCACTTTGGCGGCCCGCGCCCACAAAAAAATTGGACATTTCCAAAATCGAGACCTCGAACTCTCCTTTCTACATCACATACACTGTTAACACAGGGGAGTA
>Ga0116227_10007327_pt1 | contig 21651 bp, 18 predicted proteins | sample S1TSphgellanicum_FD_89693 | JGI IMG/M metagenome (GOLD analysis project Ga0116227, IMG submission 89693) | Host-associated microbial communities from peat moss isolated from Minnesota, USA - S1T2_Fb - Sphagnum magellanicum MG | ecosystem: Host-associated > Plants > Peat moss > Unclassified...
CCCCCCCCCCCCCCCCTGCCCCCCTCTTTTGCCCCCCCTCAAGAAGAAACATAATAGGTAATGAATGGAGAGGCCTAGCCCCATAAATGTTTTTTTGAAACGCACAAAGTTCTTTGTTCTGGGGGAGGAAAGAAATAAGGAATAAGTTTTAAGGAACAAGTAGATGGCTGAAATGCTCTTTGAAGGCCTAATTTTCTTTTTTCTTTTGGAGAAAGAAAAGGGGGGAAAGGGGGGTTGGTTGGGGGGGGCATTTTTTCTTTATATTTGAGTGAGTTGAATGTGCAGTGAGAGAGACACATCAATGAGCTGAAGGTAGTCCATAGCCATCTCACTGAGGTAAAAAAAATGCCACTTGACTGAGTTTGAAGTAGACAGCCTAATGGTTTACAGCAACTCCAGTGATGCTCAGTATGGGACCTTGCCAAATTATTTCGTACATCCAACTTTAATTATTTACAGGGACTGCAAGTAGGTGGGGAGACTATCAATAGGAACCCACCTTGACCAATCAAACTATTTAGCGGGTCCACAGCAGCAGCTGTTAGGTTTTGCTGTGCCTTTCACCCAGTGTCAGCAAACTGTGGAAAACTGCTGAGCCAAACCGGCACATTTTGACTTCTTTTCATCCAAATTTTATTTACTAAGCACTGGTAGAATTGCTCTTGTAGGATTTTGAACCTTTTTTTGTGTTTTTTTTTGGGGTCCTCCCTCTCTTTTCATGGCACCCTCAATTTGATTTCATATGGTTGGCCCAAAGTTCTCCACCTCTCTCACCTACATGGGTGAACCAATATTTTAACATCATATTTTTTTTTTTAATGTCTGGAGTGAATTTCTTTTGTAAGAGGGGAATCTTTAAACTTTCAGAACTTTTTTTGTGATGGGGCAAATCCAAGAGGCGCATTGCAATTTTTTAAAAAATTCTGAACTTGGAAGAAGGCACCAGCCCAACTAATTAATATGAGTCCAGGTACAACAAAGTCATTCAATAGATGAAAAGCTCATGCTGAAGTACATTGTACGCAACTAAGTCTATCCTTTCAAGGGGGTTACTTCAGTCATGAGATCATTCCATCATATTCCTCAAAACTCTGACACTCTTTCCCATGGCAAAAAAAGCTTTTCCTACTCCAGAAATCTGGGGTTCCAATGTAAGAAGGGTTGTTGCCCAGGAAAAGCTGGTGCCCTATCTGATGCCCATGTGAGAGAGGGGTGATCCAATCCAACCAAGTTGTGTTAGAGCCTAGCCTCTACATGGTAAAAACATGTCCAAAAAAAAATGAATTGCAACCAGTAGTGGGTCACTAATCTGAGTCTCTAAAATCAGACACCTACTTCAAGATTCCCTACACCACCTGGAGAAGTGTCCAAATAAGAAAGGGCTGTTTTGATATGCAAAGTATTATATACTACACCCCCATGACAAGAGAAAGTGGGCTTGCTTCATCACTTTACTCCCACTATTCATGCATTGTAAGGTCCCCTTTTTGGCAGCTGTTTTTACTAGTCAATTGTCATCCTTTCACTTTAAAATATACATTTTTCCTATCAATCTTCAAAGTACAAATAAGATCTCAATCTCACAATTGATTTTTTTACATTTGATATTGAAACCACAAAGGCTTCTTACATCACACATTGTTGTCACAAGTGACATCAACAATCGTATGGTTCAAAATTTTGGAATTCTTGATTGAAATTTGGTTTTTTTAAAAAACCCATCACAAATTTTATGGACAAATTGTTTTTTTTTTTTTTCCAATTTCTTGCATGAAATGGTTTCTTTCACCCATCAAGAATTTGTACAAGGAACTTGTTACCGTATATGACGGCTTACTGACCAAGTGAAAGAGCATGTGAAGAGAGTTTTTGAACATCTTGTGAATGGAGTCAAGCACTATGTTTCTACTCGTACACCATTTATACACGACTTATGTGTATTCATTCACTAACCTGACTAAGTAACAATCTAAACATGCCGAGAGCAAACAGAAATTTTGATATTATACAATTAATGCAAACAAAGTTAGGAACTTCTATAATTTGTATTCAAGATTATTATAAGGCGGCAAACCCATGTGTTAAATTAATAGAATAGTTTCATGAGAGAAAGTTGTGTGTTTTAGTATCATCAAGTAGATGTAGAATAAACTTTTCACAACCGAGAGCATCTAGTAGCGGCCACCACTTTGGATTGGCTCTTGAGGCAAAACAGCAAACTTTGTCCATTTACAAAGATCTAAATGGACCCATGTAGGTGAGGACCCAAGAGAGAGAGAGAGAGAAAGAGAGAGAGAAAAATTCACTTAGTCCATTTCATCTTGTTAATTCGTTAGTAGTCTTCACTAGCTTCCAAATCTACCTTTTTCACCCAAAAGAACACAAAATCTACCTCGCATTTTGCAAAAGCCCAGATTACAATAGAGCCCTACTACAAGATGCATCTATAGATAGATTGTGTGGCCCATCAACAATCCATGATGCAAAACTAAACTAGCAGCTCAAACCATTGAGGTAATGACAATCTTAATACGTTTTCAACCCAAGTCCAAGGAGTCTATTAAAAAACACTAGGGTAGGGAAAAGAGTTGGGACACACATAAGTTGAAAGGCACCAAAAGAAACAAAGGTCTTTTCTTTACATCTAACACATATCATAATCCATTTGGACAAGGCACGGACAAGGGATAAAATGGGTTAAATCATAGTCAATCATTTTCAACACATGGGAATGCATATATATATAAAGACTCAGAATTGAATTGTTTTTGGAAGAGCTTTAGGGATGCTGGTGACCAAATTAAAAAAATGGGTTGCCAAAATGAAGATGCTAGAAAGCTGGTCCAAGGCTACTACATTCAAAATTGTAGTTAATAATATGACCCAATGTGATTCTACATTAGATCTTAAATAGGACTCCCTAGACCCAAAAAAACAAAGGATTTGTTATCATCCCAAAAGACTTAGACAAAATAGACACCATATACGGTGATAGTTCATGTGAAAACAGACATCCACAAGGGTAGCATTATGTTTCATGAATACATAGTCCAAAAGTGGACCCAAAGGTGAAGAAGCTGAAAAAGTGAGCCCTATTGGTAAATCTAGTTCTAGAACTCATTAAAAACTTCATCCAATTCCCAAACGTTTTGCAACTGCATCTTCTTAGGACATTTAGGGCATTAGCATTAATAAGGAAGAGAATAGATTGGATGATGGGTCTAAATTAAGCAGTGGTTTTTTTTTGCATACAAGCATTAATTCTCAAAGGAAGTATGCCCACCACCCAAGTTCAAAGCCCAATTGTGAGATGTGTTGCAAAACATCCCATGTTGGGGGACTTGTGAACAACATAGGTTGTACTAAATATGACCTTTACAAACTAGAGGGGTTTATATTACATTTTTTTTTGTTAAATTGTATGATTTAAAAAATATAATAATTTATCAATTTCTATTTCAGGTGTGGTTGAAAGAAATTATGTGTGTCTTATCTTCTCTTTGACAAGCAAGACAAACAAACAAACCATTTTTTTATAAACATGTCTTGTTAGACTCTTTGTCATTTATTGGTTACCTAAAATTTTCTTAGTTTTTTTTTTTCCCCCAAAAAATTGGTCATGGATCATGTCATTTACAACATAACATTTTTTTTGGTGACAAGGGCTAACTAAACTAACTTGTGATGAACAATCATTCTTTGGAGAATCCTAGCCTATATCCATTGTGAAATTCAAAATCAAACTCAACTTTCTCAAAAATGAGATTGAAGACATTAAAATCATAAAAGAAGAAAGTGGGAAAATTCAAACCATAGCACAATAGTGGTTATTGTGGAATTTTAAAAATCAAAAAAATATTTAACCATAACCAACCAAGTGGTCTATGTTATAAAATTAGAAAAAGAATAATAGATCCAAATATTATTAACTCTTCAATATGGTAATAAAAAGACAATTTCCTTCAACAAATCAAATGAATGAAACTAGTCTTGTGGTAAGAAAAAAGGCGTTGGCAAATTTTAAGTAGGGGAACGAGTATGATTTTTAAAAAATTATGAGCATTACGTCTTAAGGGGGAAAACAAAACCAACATTCACAATTGGTGGTCAATAATAACCTATTAAAATTTATTTACAAATCATTAGCAAACGTATTGTTATGAGCTAGTAGTGTTGGTTTGGTATTGAAATTTGAAACATACAAAGGACCTTGTGTATGATATATCTATTTTGATGTCCCAAACCCTAAACCCCTAAACCCTAAATAAAACAATGGCATGCTTAAGTTCAAATGTAGAAAATAAATATATGCCTTGGAATACTACACTAGGCAACACCAAACTCAAACTATCAACTAATTGTTATTATTTTACAACATCAAAATTTTGGGATAGCAACTATTAAGCAAATAATTTATGTTTTTTTTCTAGTTTCATATATAGTTTGTAGCCAAATTAAATTTGGCTAAATTATTTTCTGGATGATTGCCTCTTTGGCTTAGCTACAATAGGCCCAGGTTTTTTTTAAAAGGAGTGTGAAAAGCACCATTTCGGCTGTAACAACATTGCGGCCCCGGGTATTTGCATTGCAAGTTCGTAAGAGCCCACTTCCTTCATTGTCAACAGTGGGGGCGCACTCCGTCAAATCCGATGGCTGAGATTTGTGCCACGTAAGTTTCTTGACAAATTCTGACGTAACTTGTCTTCCATATTCGGAAGTACATTACAGAACATAATCTTCCTCGTATCCTATCCTCCATCCTCCAAGGGAACATTATAGCCTCGGAGGCACCTTACGCCTCGTAGGGGGACCTCCCTTAGAACATAACCCCAATGGACGTGCCCGTCCATTACATCCTTGGTTGGCGGATGAAATTCTGGAGATGATTTGAATTTGGCTAGCCTGAAAAAGTAAAGATTCCAAATAGTCCCCATTAGAAAGGGAGTCTATCTTTCCACCTTGCTCACCTCTACATGAGTGGTGTTTGGCAAAAGGTTCCCCCCCCCATCATCTACTTGGAGTTTTGTTGTATTGTGAATCTTCAAAAAAAAATCATTTTTTAATTTCAATTATGAGAAGATTTTTTTTGGAATTTATCGTATGATGATTTTCCTTGTTTTCCCCCATCTACTTGGAGTTTTGTGTATTGTGAATCTTCAAAAAAAAAATCATTTTTTAATTTGAGTTATGAGAAGATTTTTCGGAATTTATCGTATGATGATCTTCTTTGGACAATTCCAAAGACAACTATTTCATTTTAAAGTCTAACTACCCCCCCCCCATTCCTTTCCTAATAACTACCTCCATCTTTTCACTATTTCATTATTCACACTATAATTACCTTAGTTTTTTTTTCCTACTCACCAACATGGATATGAAAAGATAAATTAACATGTGTTTTTTTTTATGCCCATGATATTTATATTAATTCAATTTAAACTTGGTGCTGACATAAATAATGATGAATTATTGAAAAGCATATGAAAGCATAAGAAAAAAAAAAGTTGAACATCATTGGTAGTGCATAACAACACAAACCCAAATCTTCGAAACGAGGATTAAGGACTAGGTCAACATTTATTTGCGCTTTTTTATATTATGAATTAATTGTTTTGTTAAACTTTAGAATTAAAAAATTACACACTACATACAACATATTCTTTTATTTACAAAAACTAACTTTCTAAACTCTTAAAATCCTAAATTTGCTAAAACCTACATATTAGAAAATTAATTTAAGTGAGGAATAACTAAAAATGCAACAATTGTATTGAAAACCACATTTTTAGAGTTTTGTTTTACGTAACTATTTGGTTTCAAATTTTGAACAAGTTCATTTGATTTGCTACTTATATCTACCTTTTTTTGCTTAATGGTTGTATTTCAATTGGGTTGAAATTTGTCTTATGGCACTCATACTCATTTCATTCTTCATTCTATTGGATTAGATTTGAACTCTTGTATTGAGTTTCAAATTAAAGAATTTTTTCCATGTTGGCATCACCCATAAATTGGTACTAACATAACACATGGATTTAAAACTCCATGCCTCCACCAACTTTGTGTGTTCAATTACTAAAAAGTGGGCTTCACATTAGAAGGCACCTCTAGTGACAATGAAATGATGAAAAGAAAATGAAACTTACTTTCCATTCAAATAAAAATATTGAATGACATTGAATGCAATTTTAATTGAATTGAAGTTCAATTGATTTTAGTCCAAATTCAATTGAATCCAAATACAACGAATGGAATTGAATTGAATTCCAATTCAACAAAATTCAATTGGATTCAAATTCAATCGAAAAGAAATGGGATGTAAACTTCTACGAAAGATATTGAAAATTTGCTCCCATTTCCATGGTTCGCGATTATGATGTTGAAAAAATAAGCAAATCTAAAAAGACACCTTTCCATTCCACTTATAATAGATTCAAAACCAGAATCTATTTTGGTAAGATGAAACTTATTTAGTATTGACCTTATAGTTGTCCCCGTATACCAAAGCTGATAATACCATTGTTGCTAGAATTAGTTTACTTGGGCTTTTCAATGTTATGCACTACTAGTGCTAATGAATTGATGAAAAAAATTAAAAATTAAGTTCCATGTGAATGAAAATATTGATGAGATTGCATGCAACTTGAATTGAAGTTAAATTTAAATACCATAAAATCTAATTGTGGTTATAGAAAAGTGGATACACCAATTCCACAAAATGTTTTGAAATTAAGCATTTCAAGTTGGAATAGGATTAGGATTGGTGGCCAACCAAGTAGGTCAATGGTGCAACCATACATAATCCATGTGTAGAGAAAGCAATATTTGTAATGTGAAGAGGAAAACCCTTTTAATTGTGACAACTTTGGTTAACACCAATTTTTTTTAATGAAAACTTCAAATCTTATTAACCATTCATGTTTTTGAACTTTTAATTGTGTGCATATTTTCCCAACCAATTTCACAATATTTATAATCAAAATTCATTATCCAACATAACATCTATAACTTGTTTTAAAGTTTTCAACCTTTTGACATTTTAAATTCAAAATAAAAAGAAAGCAAAGCACCCAATCACTTATAAGTTGAATCATTTGAGTCCCAACCTCCGTGAGCAAATTGGACACAAATCAAAAAAAATTTGGTTGATTGTTAGATGTAATATATTAAGATGCATTTTACATGAACATCAAATTCCAAGAGTTCTCTTTAAATAAGTGATTGGATTGGTTTTTATTTTCACCACAAAATCAAGTCTTAACATTGACCAAAATTATAAATTGGAATAATAATCCTCACTTTGCAACTTTTGAAAGCATTTGAGTTTACCATAATCATATAAATTGATTGAAAAAACATATATCGTGGACATGTTGTTGGAGCACATTTGACAATGTTATTTATTTATGAAGAAAGATAGGATAACTACGCCTATCATTGAACATTTAATGTCTCAATGACTTGTAAATCCTTAGGCATTGTTTGGTTGCATTTGGAATTCAAAGAAAACTTGTAGAATTGTGTTGGGTGCACCCATAATCATGGAAAACACTCAATTCAAAAATAAATAAATGAATGAAATGTCAAGTTTATAAGTAGGGGGGTATTTTTTTTGAAAATAGTCCTACCCATACACTTTATGACACTTGAACATATAATCTCATTCCTACAAGCAAACAATCAATCCTCTCCAACTTCATCACCTTGCGCACGAGTGACAATTCGCATTGTGTTATTTGATGATCTTTACAAAATTATTATCAAATGTTCTCCATCCTCTTCCAATCACCATGTGGTCCTCTTTAATTGTGATGTTTTGATCATCCATGTGGTGCTCTAATAATCATCATCAAAATGCATAGTTAATGCAATAGGCCAATTTTTACCATGATTCTATTATATGGTCAAGATTTTGTTTACTATTTCCTTGTCCATGACCTTTTGCCACATGATTCTTACATATTCACTAGAAGTCACCACATGAGACTATGTATAGTCCATTAAGGGTTCTTTACCCTTGGTTTTTTTTACAAGTAAATGTGGGAGTAACAAAATGTTGGAAAAGGCCAAGTCTTGGGTAAGGTTTTCCGTATTTGGAGGTTATTGCAATGATTATTCTTCACGTTCCTAATCTAAGCCAACCACTAGCTCTTTGGATTCTTGGTCCATTTCTTTTATAACACAAGGATTGTTCAACATCTCCACATAGTATCTTTGCTCAAGGGAAGCAAAACAATCAAAATCCTCTTCAACTATTGCAAAAGTTGTTTGTACAATATTCATGAAACAATTGGTAGTAGGTCTTTCACCCCATCAAGGATTGTCATTAGTTTTGACATTAGATTTTTATTTTTTATTTTTCTTATGTATTGTTGTTGGTTTTCATATACATTTCATTAAGCAATATCTTGTCCACCATGGCCCTAGGGTTTAATGGCCAAATTTTTACCACCTTAAAACCAAATTTGATGCTACGTTTGAACAATGTTTGGTCCAATGATTTGTCTACCCACCTAGCTAATGTGATATTATTTGGTTTTTTATAATTTTTTTGGCCATTGCATTATCTTTTTCATTTTTTAATTTTGTTTCGGAAGCTTTAAAAATATGACACATCTAAAAGTTGCAATGCATGTGATGAATGGCTTAAAATGAAACATGCATAATCCAAATTGATACATCTATTTTATTGCCTCTAAAAAATAATGATCCATGCCCATTAAGGATTAAAATATGTTGATTTGTTTGAAAAATTCCACATAGTACATATTTATTACAAAAAATGAGGAGTTTTTAAAATAGGAACATTGTCATACGCATTTACTTTTGCAATGCCATGTAAGTCCTTCTTTGCACAAACTAATGTAGTCATCCCACAATCTCTCACCCCTAAAAATGCATGTGGTATAGATTGGCCTATTGCATTAACTACACAATTCACAATTAACCATTCCTTTGATTTGAAGATGGTGTTGTAAAATTTTTTTGAACCCCATTTGGCTAAAACATGTGCATCTAATTGTTTACATGCTTGGATTCTAATTTTATTTGAATTCCATATATGATTTACACTACAACCATCTTGAATGTAAAGTGTTTGCAAGTTCTCATAGAATGAATTAGAAGAATAGCTTGTGAGACCTTGTGTTCTATAGATTTTCAAGCCTTTCATAAGACGAATGGTCAACTCTAAATGTTTTTTTTTTAAAATTAAGTTATTTGAAACTAAAAATGAATAATTTTTGAACAAACTAAAAATGAACAAATTTAGTTTCAACTAGAACCTAAATCATTTTAAAAATATGAATGATGAAATTGGTTTCACATAATGGCATGTGATTCAAACATACCCATATGTAACATACTTCTAATATTCATGGGTTGATTTCAAAAATATGACATGAAATTGAAACAATGATGCTGATGTTTTGGAAGAAAATAGAGGATATAGGTCTAGGGATCTCTTTGTTCATCCTTAGGCTTCTCATTAATGACCTATGGCATCTTGAGGTCACAATGTGTACTTTGTTACAAAGATTATCAATGTGTTCCCCATGCCAAATTTTATTTTGTAATGCAAATTAATTAGGGTTATAGCCTTTTAATGTGTTGTTATACTCCTTTTAGCATAATAATTCACCCCTATCACCAAATAGTGGATTCCTACAAAGTTGGATTGTTACAAAGATGATCAACGCCATGCCAAATTTTACTTTTGTCATGCAAATTAATGAAGGCTATAGTCTTTTAATGTGTTGTTGTACTCCTTTTAACATAATAGATCACTCTCATCACCAAATAGTGGATTGCTACAAAGATGATAATGTGTTCACCATGCCAAAAAAATTTATAACGCAAACTAATTAAGGTTATAGCTTTTTAATGAGTTGTTGTATTCCTTTTAGCGTAACAAATCACTACTATCACCAAATAGTTTAAATGCCATGATAAAAAAGTTTAGTAAATTTACCTTATATCTAGTAAACCTTCCCTTCATTTGATTTTTTAATCTTTTTTTTTAAAATAAAAAAATACTTTTGTTTTATGTTTTTTTTTCATTTCCTTTTTTTTGGGGGCATTTTTTCTTTGTGGTTTGTTGTGTAGGGCTTGTCATAAAGTTTTTTGAAAATATATATATATTTTGAACAAAATTTTTGACATAATTTTGTGTCTCTATTTGTTAATGTTATGCATCATATTTAGTTGTGCATAGGAGCATCATCACATCACACAACAACCCATCACATTTGTTTACTTATACTTCTCCACCTTTGGCCTTTTAAAATAAAAAAATGAAAGGGTCAATTGAATATGATAATTGAACAATGTAAAATGTAGAACCTATAATATTCATAAATGAAATTAAAATTGATGAAATAATGGAAGAAAGAAAAAACCCAAGCTTCCAAATTGAAATTAGTAGTGTTTCAAGAGTAAATGAAGAAATTGATGAAAATAAAACTAAATGCATTTTGGAAAATTGCAAATTCAATGAAAGAAAATGGCATCCTCATAATAGAAATTCTTTATGTCGGTCTTTCTATTTTGTTAATGACAACTCAAAGATAACTTTTAATGTTCCTCAAACCATATGTTGTTTGTTTCTCAACTCATATTATTTTTGAAATGTTTAATATCATATTACAAAATAAGTGGCATAACATGTTTGCGAAAATAGTTTGATGCAAACCATCCAATAGTTTTCAAAAAAGATTAGGAAAAAATTAATAGTCATGAGAGAATTGTTTTGGAGAAACAACTTGCAAAGAAAAAAGTTAATATTTCTAATTTTTTCATATATGAATCTTTTTGTTTCAAAAGATCCCTTCAAAAAAATGACGTGGGAAAAAAAAATGTTTGTCAATAATCTTGCACTTTTGATAGAGAAAACTCACTTGCCTTTACAATTGGTAGAGAGTGTGGTTAAAACGTTTAGCGTTGCAATTGTGTCCTTGAGTTCAATTCCTTTCCTGAATTTTTTTTCCCATAATGTTTTGCCTAATTTGGTGGAAAAAAATTGTTTGTGAGAACCAATGAACCAATGAAGGAGTTAATGAACAAGGAATTACATATGTTTGGGGAGGTTTCAAATGGATGTGAAGGACATTAAATGTCCTTTGGAGTGGTGAGGGAAACATGAGTGTTTGTTTTCAATTGTAGCATTTCTTGCCCATAATGTTCTTGGCATTGTTGGTTCTCAAACAAAAATGGAGAATTTTTTTTCCTTGATTGGAATACTTACAAATTTGAGGAGGTGCCGCTTGTAGTTGGATAATTTAGATATGTTAATTTTTGTTTCGAAAATTGGCACAATGATCCTAAGGTTGGTTGTAGTTCACCTTCTAATTTGATTGATTGAGGCTAATGTTACATTAGAGAAAGAATTAAAGCAATATGAAAGTGAATTTGAGGGAGATGAATTTTTGAACTTGTAATTTTATATTGATATATTTTTGAATAAAACATTTGTTGTGTTTTGTTATCCAGAATGCTTGATATCTGATGAATATTAATGTTGGTAGATATCCACCCATATTGAAATCCGGCATGAGATTTTATTTTTTTTGGTTGATATTCCTACATAATATTAAGGGTGAAAAATATAAAAAATAAAATAAAAACCGAAACCGATGGATAACAAATTGGCGAATAACCAAAACCAGTGGATATTGAAAAAAAATTAATATCCACTCAACACTGGACTAAACCAACAACACCTGAGCAATGGGCCAGAAGTTCAAACCCATGGATGCACCATGCTAGATGGATGCACGGTGGGTGGATGAGAAATCAAGAAACCCCCATGCCAAAAAAATTCCAACACTAGAATATCCGAAGCTGAGAAAAAAGTAACTAGTAACTACATATAAAAGCATCAACCTTCTAGGGCTCTTCTGAGAGCCTGGGTTTTTTGTGAATTTGAACCTTGAATCTTTTAAGTGTGTAAAATTTAGGTTAAGTACTTCAGCTGGGTTCAAAATTCAAACCATAGTTCTCCGGTTCGTGAAACTACCGTAGTAGTTTGAACTTGCTAACACTGGTTAAGATATCTTCAGAATTTGAACCCCGAATCTATGAATTGTGTAAAATTTAGGTTCAGTACTTCAGCTGGGTTCAAGATCCAAATGGGTGTTTTCCTGTTCTTGAAGCTACATAGGTTTTTTCTATTGTGTTGAGGGGGAGGGGGTGGGGTGAGACAATTTTTTTTGTCCCCGATGTGTTACCATCGAGTTCTCATGAGCTTTCACCAAGTTCCCAAAGTGTTCCCTAAGATGTTCCCAATAGCAGTGCAATCCTATCCCATTTTTTTGGGCCCAAAGTTGAATATATATATATATGTGTGTGTGTGTGTGTGTGTGAACTAAAAAGGGGGGGGTTTCAAAGGGAAGCACCTCTTTGCTACTACTTTGGGGGAATGCCCAATGTTTGAAAAAATAATAAGGATGGAGCCAATCAAAGTGGCTCCTTCGAGAAAAGAGAAAAGAAACTTTGGGTGCACACTCAATTAATAAATAGAAGCAAAAATAGATACTTGCCCTCTTAAACAACCCTCTAGCCATCACCTATTTACTAACCAAGTAAATGGATCCACTTACCCCTAAAGACCCACCTATTATCATAGCTACATACTTACAGAACAGCAAACCTATCTTTTGAAAGATCGGTTACCCAAGTTGAAACCCAACATCAACTCATTTGAGGTGAACATCTTCAAATGAGTCATGAGGGTGAAACCCAACTGGCCTACTGGCTGGGGCCCTCTCAAGAGTTTTCTGAGAGAGACTCTGGAGAGAGAGCTCAGACATCAAGGGATGGGCCAGCCTAGACTGACTACACAGTTGCTACTGGGCCAGCTCTTTTTCCAGAGTTTTCAGAGGACACGAGAGGTGTGCAACATGAACTAAGTTAGTTGCAACTGGCACTCCCTTTTTTTCACAGGTTCCAGAGCTGACACTGGCAAACTGGAAGGAAAGGACCACTTCTGAGAATAGCCCTTTTTACCTGAAGCTCATTCTTCTTGTTTTTTTTCCAAAGCTTAAACCCTAAACCCTAACCCCATCAAACAAGCTGGACCATTCCATTCTCATACTTTCTTACAAGGCTCTATGTATGAATCCCAATTCTGCTGGCAGTTGCAACAGCGTCATCATGATGCCCTTACAACTATTTAACAAATTCTGCTCGGTTTTGCCCCTAAACCAACACAAGGCAATTTAGACACACAGCAATGAGACATCCGTAAAATAAAAAGACTTGATATTTTATACAACTTAAAAGTAGGAGGGAATCAAGGAGGACGGTAGGAGTTGAGCCAACATTTTCCATTTGGTGTTGCCTTAAGCTTTGTCAAGCAACTCGAATATGCCAACGACATAGTAGTTGGCATGTGAAAGTTGTAAATGTATTTACGTGCACACATCATCTTCTTTGCAAATTATTTGCAATGTGCATTTCATTTGACTCTATGCTTCTTTTTTTACTTCAAAGGGGCGATCGAGCATCAGGATCACTGTTCAGAATGTGCTCACCCCATGGATTGTTGACATGATGAGCATTCCCCGCATCCATGGGCCCTAGCACAATGGGAAACTGAGGGTATCTGGCAAGATTAGCCCCTAAATGCCCGGTAAGCCATCAATGATCTTTTTGGAAAAAAAAATTGATGCACCGAGTACAAATGTAATTTTAAAAAATTCTTTTGTGGTGATGTGGAGTGCGATCATAGGTTACAAATGATATGCTGACTAGGAAAGCCCATATCAATTTTGGAGGAGGGGAGGAGAGTAGAGGAGGGGGAAGTGGTTTACATGAAAATAAGGCATGCAAAGGCATCAATTGTAATAGAACAAGTTCTAGAAAGTGTCCCCGTTTTCCAGGACAAAAACTCGAAGGCTTTTGTAAAGTGTAGATTTTTCTGGCTTCCGTGGAGAAGATCCAGGAGGAGCTTTAACTACGATGGTACCTTGGCAGCTTCAACACAAATTATAATATTGGTAGAAAAGTTGAAATTATCAACAAATTTTTTTTCTTGGAAGAACAACAATATCCAATTTTTCAACATGAAATCTTCCAAAATTAATTAATTATTCAACAGACACCTGATGAAGCCGCCTTTGTGCTACAGTAACAGAAGAAGCATGGAACTGTGATTTTGCGGGCTTTCAGTTGGAATTTTTCAAATGTAGTGCTCCATCATTTGGACTTGAAAGGGGAATGACATATCCATATGTTCTCACATGGAAACTCTCTATGTCGTATATATATCCCATCACTTCATTCACAAACTTGTATTTTTCAAATTACATGATTAGGCTAGATAAAAAGCTAAAGCTATATTTTAAAATGCTATTGGAACATTATTATGATATGGTACCATAATTCATGCTTTGATAAATTAGTGAAGGGTGCACCCAACTCAGTTAGTTACTTGGTTACTTTACATTTTTCTCCAGAAGGAGCCATTTAATTGGCCCATCCCCAAATATTTTTGGAATATGAGACACTCCCCAACATAGAAGCCTAAATATGCTTCCCTCCACAAAATAGAAGATTGTTTGTCATGCTTCCTACTTCATCCCATTTGTAACTTTATATACATGGAAGTTGAACCATGGCCAAACAATATGAGATAAAAAGGTGCTATTGAGAACACATTGAAAACCTGATAGGAACACCTTGGGAACTTGATGGGAACACTTGATAGGAACAGTTTGTCACTATTTGCAACCTGGACTGATACCTACCCCCATTATAAGCTGGGGTAACTATGTGCAAATCACAATGCAATAAGTCAGGATAATCAGGTCAGGTAGAGGAGCACCAGATTGTGAGGGACATAGTTAGAGCATCTCCACCACACACTGGCGAACAACTCCTTTATTTTAAAATAGAATACCGTTTAATGATCACAGTCTTCACCCACAAATGTCAGAAAAGTCCCTTTAAACACGCAAAGACCATTTATGTCTTTACATCTGGATGAGTAATAGTCGATGTCCAATTGCATAGTAGAAAAAAAGCTTTTAAAGGAGTTAAAATGACGACTGCAAAATGGACCATCAATACTTTAGAGCAGCAGGATTTGCAGTATCCTGCTGCAAGATTTAATGAAAAGGGTTGTCTGCCGGGGTGGGGTGGAGATGCTCTCAGTCACAATCATCACAATCATGAAACAAATGAACTAGTGTGATTTCATGACCACCTTGTAAACTCATTCTAGTCATTACTAGGCCATGTTAAATCTGGAATATGTAACTAGCGCCATCTATCTCTTCACCAAATTGCACTTCGAGGCACACAACTCCCAAGAAAGTTTTCTTGAGAGGAGGGAGGAAGGAAGGAAGGAAGGAGTGAATGAATGAATCCAGACAAGCTGAATTTTGCATGCTGGCAATCTTCTGCTGCCTCTTTTGCTGTGGTGTGTGCAGTTACTACAACTGCAGCACAAGTAGCAAGCTTTGGAGTGAAGCAGGCAGAAGAAGAAGACGTAAGTAAGTCTAGGTTGTATTCCTTGTCAAGAATTCGGAATTCTGTTTCCATGACTCTCCGTTGTTGTAGACTTCCTTCTTCCAGATGGGTACTGAAGCTTTGATTTCGTCGATCACGAACTGGCAAGCTTTCAGCGCGTCTTGTCGATGTATGGACGAGACGGCGATGAAGACACTTTCCTGGCCGATGGGTACAACCCCAGTCCTGTGCGCCACCGCCATCCGCTTTAACTCCCATCGCTCCCTCGCCGCTTGACAGATCCTCCTCAGCTCACGGTAGGCCATGGTCTCATAAGCCTCATAGCGGAGCTCCAAGACTTCCTGTCCTTCGAACGTGTCTCTGGTGGTACCACTGAAGGTGGCGATGGCGCCAACGCTGGAATCCCGAACGGCATCCATGTATCGCATGATGTCAAGAGGCTTCTCCTTGATCTCTACAACATCGTCTTCGACACGCTCTTCTTCTACAACTTTCCCATCTGCCGATGCCATCACCGATGAAACCCTAACCCTAAACCCTAACCCTCTCTTGTCGTGTGCAGAAACCCTTCTTCTCTCGTTTTCAAACGTCTGTCGCTCTCCTCTTATCTCCTGTATGTAGATGAACAAAATGGGTCGAAGGGTAGATGACGTCCGCTCACCTGGGGACCACCTGACATCAGTGTTTGTGTTTTTTTTAGCGAATCTTCGCACTGTGGCGACCAAAACAAATCCATTGCGAGTTGTACTAGGGGTTTTCTTGGAAAAAATACACAAATGTCGCCGTATTTTGAGGAAAGCAAAAGTTAGAAGTCGCCATATTTAGAGAGTTCCTGAAGGTTGCTAGAGTAGGAGGATTCCCAAAAAATTCTACTCTCCTGTCTGACCTCTAACCAAAATTGGCTAAATTGTTTTCTATACGATCACCATTTTGACTACATCACAAAAACCTTAAAAGAAACCCTGTTCTGGTGTCTGCTACGCTTTTGCTCTTTTAGAGTTGTGGGTACATCGGGTACATAGCAATCTGGGCCCTCCTCGATCTCTGTTGACATGCTCTTGTGGTACTCAGTTATGAATCTACCCATTTGTCTTTTCCTACTTGTCCACAGCTACTAAGTCCAGCTACAAGTCATTGAACCAAAAAGCAAAAACAAAATTCAAAGAAAATTACAAGTTACACTCCAAACCCTTAAGATTAAACAAGACAACAACCGTCTAAACAAATATCTCCCACAACTATCACAAAAGACAGAGAAGAATCACCAGAAAACCATTGACATAAAACAAGAACTCCCCAATTAGGTATGACTACTACTAAATCCAGATAAAATCAGAGCTGCCACAACTTGAAGAAACTTGGAGAAATAAAAATTTTCTCTCTCTGCAACATTTCCTCGAGAATTCCTAGAAAAAAGGAAAGGGTGATGTCTGTAGTTCACAACCAGTAATTTGATGAGGTATTTAAACTTCTGTTAAGTGCAGGTGACAGGGGAGAAGGTCTCCTCAGCTTTGATGGAAGTGGCACCAATACAACAAGACTGTCAATGATATGAAGAGCATGAAAGGTGATCATTTTGTTCCTTTTCCTTGCATTTTGCCAGATTGTATTCTGAATATGACCTTGTCTCAACATCTTAAACTTAAACCTTAAACCCTAAACCTGAAACTTCAACTCTATCTTTGTAACCTACAGCTCTTCAACCCATGAATAGATAAGACCTTCAGTTAAATTTTTTGGTTACATCATTCTCTCATCGGTCATGGTCTTTAGGAAAAAATAGTCTTCAACTCCTTTTATTTTCATATAAGGATTGTCTTACTTATAAGATACATATTATCTGTAAGTAGCCAAACAGATGAGTCCATTGATTTTGCCAAGTATGTACAGGTTCAAACATTTTTCTGGAGAATGATTCTCTTCTATCTACCTCAAGACTTATTTTGGCAGCTCTGAGGATTCCTGTCTTTTGAGAAACAATTTGCTTGCTTAGTTAGTGTTGAGGCTTCATACCACAGAATTTAAAGTTTGGTGTCATGTCATTGAACTCATCCTCCATTTTTGGAAGCAAAACCATTACAGGAACAATTTGGGTTCTTTGCATGTACCTGTCCACAAGTGTGACCTAAGTGTCCGTCCACAAGTACTTTGCTCAATGTAGGACCATGGCAGGTTAAGGGTGGAGAATGCGGCTCTTAGAGAGAGCAGGTAGCAAGTGTCCAATGCGCTACAGAATCTGCACACTGACCATGTACAGCACTAGTCGAGGTAAATCACTAGAAAGCAGAAAGATTCAGATTGTATGTATCCTCTCTACATTTTCTACATTTTGAAGAAAAGTTCCTGCTTGGGTGCATGTCTCTTGTTGTGAGCCTGTTATGTACTTGAAAGACAGAATGTGATAAACTGGAAGAATTCTCGCCATTTTCACACATTTGCAATTATTGTTGGCTCAGTGGGCTGGAGTCAAGGTTCTTGAGCTTTGAAAACAATTGCTAGCTGCATTAAACAGCAGTCAGTCCCTGAGATGCTTGTCAAATGAATTCTGTTTCAAAGACAGATTAGGTTGCAAATGACCGATGAGCACTTTGGTTACAATGTTGTTGTGGCTACAATCTGTGTTCACCATCATCAGGTCACAGCTTTTTGATTGCAAGCCAATTTGATCACGAGTAACGTTGCCAAACTAGTACAAGGTAAGTAAAGTTATCATCCATATCTCATTGTGAATGAATATAGGGGGACATAAGGGTATCACCTGCATAATTATGCAACAAGGCTATATATCAGGTGAGCATGTTCTACAATACCAATCTCAATACCAATATTGATACCCATGAAACTGATACAAACCTCCCCAACCCTGCTTTGTACTACTATTTTTTCAAACATTTTCCAAACTCCAATGCAGCCTTGCTTTCGAATGAAGGGTCAGAGCAAACCAGCACACACTAGCCCACCAGGACGGAGGGTGTGTGTAGAGAGGAACCATTATTTGTCGTAGTCTTGTCCCATAACTAACAATTGACAATGGTTAGTTATGTACTAACCATCCACGTGCATCTACCTACCCACTCGTCACCAATCAGTCATTTCTTCTTACATTGCTTCTTACATAGTAATTGCTTACATTCCTTGCCTATGATACATACTCATTTACGTATTGTTAACTAGTTAGGGAAACAAGGGAGTAGAAGGGTTTACATGATAAGTTACTCAGTTGTGTGTCATTCACAACTCCGTCATATCAGGTTTCCAATGGATGGTGCATTGGTGGGTGTTGCGTCACATGTTGCTGTATGCTCAAACGGCCTCCATACATGTGTATGGAGGGCCCGCTCCCAAGATTATTATGAGTTAGGGCCCTTCCCACCAAGGGAGGAGACCTATGCATGACATTGTCAACTTACAGAGGTCTGATGTCAATTTAAATTTCCATTTTGAAGTGGAAGCAAAGTGGGTTCATTATGTGCAGCCAACTAGCTTGACATTGAACCTCCAAACTTCATTCGCTAGGTATCTATTTTGTACCCTAGTCCTTAGGTATGTTCTTCTTGTGTGTTTTAGAACCTGCATTTTTTGGGGGGGGCAAAAGTTACTTAGCCTTTCTCAACTAAGATATATACCATTTGCATCCATAAATGGTGACTTTGTGAATAATAGACCAGTATCTGTATTACATGGTATCAAAATTGAAAACTCATTATTATTGTTACCAGTTTATAATTGAGTAAATGTTAAATGCTAATATGGGGCTCTGATTTTGGAGACCATGTGCATACCAAGACTCAACCCATGTTTTCGTGTGGGTAAATTTTTGCCACTTGGCAATTAAAGAAATCCAGGGTGACTCCCGCAAAGGTTTATTTGGGCAAAATTTTGTGACTCGATGACCAAATAAATTCAGTGCAACTCACTTGAAGGATTTCATTATTGAAAAAATACACTAAGGTTGTCAGATTTTGAGGATTTTCTTTTTTTTTGAAATTGTCACATATAGGGTAGACATGCTAGTGAACAAACACTTAAGTTATCAAAGAACTTTGAATCCTAAATCGTTGCTCCTTTGCCTATGAAGTTCAAAGGTTTTTTTAAGATCTTGACTTAGCATATCCGTGGTCATTTAGATTGCTCAAACAAACAAAAAATGAAAAAGATATGATTATCAAAAGTAAACAGGATCACTATTTGGTCACCAACTTAATTCATACTTTACGATTTCAGCACATGCATGCTCTTTGTAGCTCTCGTGTGTTGTTCCTTTGTCTTTGGAGCTCAAAGAGGTAATGCAAAGTTTAGCTTGACACACCAATAGCTCTTTAGATCACTCAAAATAGACGTGAAATGAAGATGATATGAGATGTAAAAATAAAAGGTCTTTTATTTTTTAAAACCACATTATGTGATTTTAATATGCTTTGTGTTTCTCCTTTGCCTCTGGAACCAAAAGAGGTGATGTAGAGCTTAGCTCGATGCTTCCATAATTCTTTCCATCACTCTAAACAAACACGAAAAGAAAGATCCAGAAGCCTTTAGTCACCAGCTAGTGATCAGTGATGTTCTACCCTAGACAACAAGTACCTGGTTGCCTAATATATAGCAAGATTCTTAAAATTTTCTACTGCCTCTCTGAGTTGTAGCCAAATTTGGCTAATTTCTCTTGTGGATGATCAACAGTTTGGCTGCATCACAAAATTTAAGAAAAAGACTGTAGACCCATCTCTTGAGTCTTGTTAATTTTCTTTTGAAAGTTTGGATCCCTATGTCACAGGGTCTCTCAAAAAGACCATAATACTTGCCCCAACAATGGTTCGAAGTTCAAAACACTCTGACACAATGATTAAAGCTGCAATAGAAAATCTGATACTTTGATGTGGAAACTGGCATCTGCACTTGGAGTTTGTAACCTAATCTGATAATAATGACACCTGTTAGTGTTGAGGAGGACACTGTTTGGGTGCAGGAATCCATTGTGGCCAAGCTCTCAAAATCTCAATGGAATTGAGTTGAGTGCCTATCTCTCGTGCATAATGCATCAGTATTGCTGATAATCCATAGGGTCTCTACATGTAAATGAATCCTTTTGTACAGAATCCCCAGTACTAAAACCTGTGAGCTTTCCAGTTCCTACAGATGAACCTGGGGAATTTGAAGATGGTTTCATTCAAACCATCTCCAAAACAGGTAATGGTGTTTTCTTAATCCATTTTCCAATTGTAGTGGAGCATGAGACACATGGTTCACGAGTTAGGTACAGTGCCTTGCTATTTAGTGGATTGTGGCAATGCTTTGTGCTCACAAGGTATGTGGATATGTAAACATGCATGTAACACAATATCTCAATACCAGGTAAGTTATATACTTGCCTCATACCAGCCAATAATCAGCCTTAGACCCTAGTACCAGCATCAGGCAGGTATGAATTCTTTCAAAGTGATGATACCGTTAGAATTTTAGGACGTTCTGGTAATCATGTGTTTAACAGTAGGCAAAATCATCTATTTGCATTGAAGTTATCTACTTTGTTGAAAGGGGAATTTAAGGGGGCCCAGCCATGTGTGTAGAAAAGTAGTTGTTATTTCATCAATGTCTGATGAAAAGAATTCCCACAATTCTAGATTGGTACTCAAAGGACATAAGACATGCACCCCTATAAAGCCTTGGCACTTCTGCTATCTTATTGTTATGGAACCTGAGATGATGCCACAACAAAAGGATTTTTTTATTTAGCATGAGTTTGGAAAGATAAACAAATGAGTTTGTGTGATAGAAATTTAAAGCATTTTCCATTTTGTTTTGTTTGGGTTGTGTCATATGTGTGAGTTTTCAAAGAGTTTCAGATGTTATGTGGATTGAGCATTGCAATATGGATTTGGGTGAGGCTTTGATCAAATAAGTACATACATTGGACCTCCAATTGGTGAACCGCACTGCTGCCCTCACTCAAAAGTGCACCAACAAAGCTGGTGAGGATCATTGGTGGGATTTGAATGGACTAATTTATGAGAGAATTTCAGTGATGTTTTTGGGGGCGAAATTTGGCAACCTAGGGACGAAAAAAAGGGAGGGGGGGGGGGGGGCTTTGGCTTGCCCCAAGTATAATGGATTTTGGGGGGGAAAAATGGCCAGAAATCCCCCAATTAAAAGGAAAAACTTTTTGAAAGCATCATTTTAGACAATAGG
>Ga0116227_10007328_pt1 | contig 21649 bp, 21 predicted proteins | sample S1TSphgellanicum_FD_89693 | JGI IMG/M metagenome (GOLD analysis project Ga0116227, IMG submission 89693) | Host-associated microbial communities from peat moss isolated from Minnesota, USA - S1T2_Fb - Sphagnum magellanicum MG | ecosystem: Host-associated > Plants > Peat moss > Unclassified...
CTATAATCGGCTGCACGCCCTCCTTCGCGAGCTTTTCTGAAAATTCAAGCGCACCGAAAAGGTTGTTGCTGTCGGTAATCGCCAACGCCGGCATGCGGTCGCCAAGCGCGAGTTTCGCGAGCTTGCCAAGGCCGAGCGCCCCTTCGCGCAACGAGAACGAACTATGGATGTGAAGATGGACAAAGCCGACCCCGCCGGCAAGACGGCTCGCCGCCTCTGAGGCCGCCGCATCCGGCGCCCGGCGCTGGAGGTCAGCCGCGCCCTCGCCTGCTAAGAGGTCCTGATCGAACATGGAATGCCGCCGGAGGAGCCACGATCATAGCCCGACCGCCCCGGTCGCAGAAGATGGCGGGCAGATCCCTCAACAACGAAAGCTAAGACTGCTCAGGCGGATCCTACAGCCCGGGCCAAGACGGCGATAAAAGTCAAAAATGCGCCGAGCGAAACAAGCTCGGCTGCGCTGCAAAGGATCGGCAACATTCTCAGCTCCACCCAGAAACAGGAATGTTCCCTATTTATTCTATTTATGTTCCTTTGTCAAAAGCCCGAGAGAACAATTTCTGCTTTGGCTGAATCGCGGATGAGAATAAATCAGGTACAAAGAAGGAAACAAGCAGAAATCTTTGGATAATTTTACGAATTATGAGCAAAACTCGTGCGGTGCTACTTGCACCGCACGAGAATTTCGCCCGTGCGGCCTGACGTAGCTCGCCCTGAGGTTGGCCCCGGCGCGCGGCACACGCCGGGGCACACATTTTCATTTCAACCGAGCGGGACATTCTCGGCATTCGCGAGGCTAAGCTTCGCGGCTTGCGTCTGGCTGATTGGTGTCAGCTCACCAGTGGCGCCAGCCATAGTGGTGGTAGCCATAGCCGCGCCAGCCATAGCCGCGCCAGCCGCCGTAATATCCCCACGGACGATAATAAGGCCGGACCCAATGGCAATGGTGGTAAGGCCCGCAGACCCAACCGACATTTTGCACCGCCTGCTGATCGGCAGGCGTCGCGATCGCCGGGTCGAGGCCCTGCAACGGCATTGCGGACACTGCGGTTCCGGCAACGCCGATACCGCCGAGCACGACGCTGCCGGCCAAGGCAAAACGCAGACTGCTCTTCATAGCTTTCCTCCTACGCGAGAACAAAGTCTCGATCAGTCGCGATCTCGATGATCCGAAATCTCGAGTACCCAAGACTATGGAGGCGACCTGAAGCCAGGATGAATGGCCCGTCAATGTCCGGAGCGCGACAATCTGAAATTAAGGTTGCACGCCGCTCAGTCCAGGATCTGGGCGAGAAATAATTTGGCGCGCTCGTGGCCAGGCGCGGAAAAGAAGGCCTCGGGCCGGCTGATCTCGAGAATTTCGCCGCCGTCCATGAACACGACGCGGTCGGCGACTTGCCGCGCAAATCCCATCTCGTGGGTGACGCAGAGCATGGTCATGCCGTCACCGGCGAGCGCCATCATCGTATCGAGCACCTCTTTCACCATTTCCGGATCGAGCGCCGAAGTCGGCTCGTCAAACAGCATGATCTTGGGATTCATGCAGAGCGCCCGGGCGATGGCGACGCGCTGCTGCTGGCCACCGGAGAGTTGCGCCGGATATTTCTGGGCCTGGTCGGGAATTTTGACGCGCGCGAGATAATGCATCGCGATCTCTTCGGCCGCGCGTTTCGGCAGCTTGCGGACCCAGATCGGCGCCAGCGTGCAGTTCTCGAGAATGGTGAGATGCGGGAAGAGATTGAATTGCTGAAAGACCATGCCGACCTCGCGCCGCACCGCCTCGACGCGCCTGACATCGTCGGACAGCAAAATGCCGCCGACACGGATCTCGCCGCTCTCGAAGCTCTCGAGACGATTGATGCATCGGATCAGCGTCGACTTGCCGGAACCCGAGGGGCCGCAAATGACGATCTTCTCGCCTTCGGCGACGGTGAGATCGACATCGCGCAGCACATGGAACTGACCGAACCATTTGTTGAGCCGTACGATCTCGACGCTCGCTCCCGCGCTTGCCGATGTCGAATCCCGCACGTCTTGCATCGGATCGATCCTCAATGCCGATGGCCGCGCGAGAGCCGCCATTCGACGAAGAGCGAATAGCGCGACATCGCGAAGCAGAAGGCGAAGTAGAAAAGCGCAGCGAATACGTAGCCCGTGGTCGAAATGGTCGGGCCCGCCCATTCCGGATCGAGGCGCGCCGTATCGACGGTGCGGAGGAAATCGAAAATGCCGACGATCGCGACAAGCGTCGTATCCTTGAAGAGCCCGATAAAGGTATTGACGATTCCGGGGATCACGGTGCGCAGCGCCTGCGGCAGGATCACGAGGCGTAGCATCGGCCATCGCCGCAGACCGAGCGCCTGAGCCGCCTCATACTGGCCCTTCGGCATGGCTTGAAGACCGCCGCGCACGACTTCCGCCATATAGGCGGAGGCAAAGAGCGCGACGCCGATCAGAGGCCGCAGCAGCCGGTCGGGCGCGAAGCCCTCCGGCACGAAGAGCGGCAGCATCGTGTTCGCCATGAAGAGAACCGTGATCATCGGCACGCCGCGCACGATCTCGATGAAGGCGACGCTGCAAATCCGCAAGGCCGGCAAATGCGAGCGGCGGCCGAGCGCCAGCAGAATGCCGGCCGGCAGCGAGAAGACGATGCCGGTGATCGCGACGAGAAGGCTTACGAAAATGCCGCCCCAAGCATCCGTCGGCACATGCTCGAGGCCGAGGCGCGGGGCGCCATAGAGGAGGAAAAAGCTGACGATCGGATAGACGACGAAGAAAGCAAACGCCGCGAGCTTGCGGCGTGGCGCTGCAAGCCAGAGCAACCAAACAATCAGCACGGCACCGATCGCGAGCGTGACATCGACCCGCCAGCGTTGATCGAGCGGATAGGAGCCATAGATGAAATAGGGAAGCTTGCGGCCGATAAAGGCCCAGCAGGCCCCGGCGCCCGGAGCACGGCATAAGGCACCATCCGGCGCGTTCCAAACCGCATCGATGAAGAGGAAGCGGACGAGATCGGGCAAGATCCAGGCGAGGAAGACGAGACAAAGCACCGTCATCGCGGCCGAACGCCAGGTCGAAAAGAACCTCTGCCGCAGGCCTGCCCAGAAGCCTTGCGCTGAGAGCGGCGGTGCGCGCGCCTCGATACGGGCCGGCGCGACATAGAGCGGCATGGCCTCGGCCATCTAGCGCTCCCTCAGAGCCATACGGCGATTATAAAGGTTCATCGCGAGCGAGATGACGAGCGAGATCGTGAGATAGACGGCCATCGTGATACCGACGACCTGCACCGCGGCACCGGTCTGGTTCAAGACCGTGCCGGCAAAGACCTGAACGAGATCGGGATAGCCGATGAAGACCGCGAGCGAAGAGTTTTTGATGAGGTTCAAATATTGGCTGGTGAGCGGCGGAACGATGACGCGCATCGCTTGCGGCCGGATCACGAGTTTCAAGGACTGGCTGCGGGTGAGCCCGAGCGCAGCCGCAGCCTCGCTTTGGCCCAAGGGCACGGCCTGGATGCCGGCGCGCACGACCTCGGCGATGAAAGACGCCGTATAGAGCGACAGACCGAGCAGAAGCGCGACGAATTCCGGAAAGAGCCGCAGGCCGCCGATGAAATTGAAGCCCTGGAGATGCGGGGCGACGAATCCAATGGGCTCGCCCGCGGCGAAGTAGGCAAGGAGCGGCGGCGCGACGATGCAGGCAGCCACAATTGCAGCGACCGGCATGGCGCTGCCCGTGCGCATCCGCCGCTGGCGCGCGTAAACGGCAAACAGGATGGCTGCGAGGAGGCCGGCGACGGCCGCCGCGCCGACCCAAATGGCCGATCCCTCATAGACGGGCGCGGGCGTGAAGAGGCCGCGATTATTGAGGAAGACTCCGCCGAAGCCGATCGATTGGCGCGGCGGCGGCAAGGGCCGCAACACGGCATTGTACCAGAAGAGAAGCTGCAGCAGCAGCGGCACGTTGCGCAAGGCTTCGACATAGACCGTCGCGAGCTTGGCGACGATAAAGTTCGACGAAAGCCGCGCGACGCCGACGGCAAATCCGATGATCGTCGCCAGCACGAGGCCGATCGCGGCAACGAGAAGCGTGTTGAGCAAGCCGACGAAGAAGGCGCGGCCATAGCTCGACACCGCCGAATAGGAGATCAGCGACTGGTTGATGTCGAAACCGGACGTATTGTTCCAGAATGAAAGATCCGTCGGAATGCCGCGCGCCTGCATGTTGGCACGCGCATTGAGGACGGCTGCCGTCAGCAGCAAGCCGAAGAACAAGACGAGCGCCGCCTGCAGCGCAATGCCACGCGCCCTCGGGTCCGTCAAAAGCGATCGCCGCGGCTCGGAGCTGAAACTTTCGGCGCTCATCACGGCTCTTCTTCACGCCGCATCCCAAGATGCCTGCCGAGGCGCATGCGATGCGAGCGGCAACGGATGGGAAAGGTCCAATCGCGCACGGTGTTCAGCGCACCGGCGGGGCATATTGGACGCCGCCTTTGGTCCAGAGCGCGTTGAGGCCGCGCTTGATCTTGAGCTTCGAGCCCTCGCCTAGATTGCGCTCGAAAATCTCGCCGTAATTTCCGACAAGCTTGATGACGCGATAGGCCCAATCCTGGCTCAGGCCGAGGCCCTCCCCGAAATTGCCTTCCGAGCCGAGAAGCCGCTTCACTTCCGGGTTCTCGCTTTTCGCCATCGCATCGACATTGGCGGAAGTGATGCCCGCTTCCTCCGCGTCGAGGGTCGCGAAAAAGACCCATTTCACCAGATTGAACCACGGATCGTCGCCCTGGCGCACGACTGGGCCGAGCGGCTCCTTCGAGATGATCTCGGGCAGGATGATATTGTCGTCGGGCGCTGCGAGCTTGGCCCGCTCGGCATAGAGCCCGGAGGAATCCGTCGTGAAGGCGTCGCAGCGACCCCCGTCATAGGCTTTGACGGCTTCATCGGCGGTCGCGAAATCGACCGGCTCGTATTTCATGCCATGCGTGCGGAAGAAATCGGCGAGATTGAGCTCGGTCGTCGTGCCTTGCTGCACGCAGACCGAAGCTCCGGAGAGCTCGAGCGCGGAGGCGATATTGAGCTGCTTGTGGACCATGAAGCCTTGGCCGTCATAGAAGCTCGCTCCGGCAAAAAGCAGCCCTTGCGCCACCTCGCGCGACTGCGTCCATGTCGTGTTGCGGATCAGCACGTCGACCTCGCCCGATTGCAAGGCCGTGAAGCGGTCCTTGCCGGTCAGGGGAATGAATTTGACCTTGCTCGCATCGTTGAAGATCGCCGCCGCGATCGCACGGCAGAAATCGACATCGAAACCGGTCCATTGTCCCTTATCGTCGGGTAGACCGAAGCCGGCGAGCCCAGGATTCGAGCCGCAGACGAGGGCGCCGCGTTTCTTGACGAGATCGAGCGTTGCGCCGAGGGCCGTGCCGACGAAACCGCCGGAAACGATGAGAACGAGCGTCAACGCGAGCGCCGGAACCGATCTTTTCAACATCAGCGTCAACTCCGCCAGTCCTCGATGCCGTCCGCGGCAGACTATCAAGGCTTTATGTCAGCGCGGTCAAGCTGCAGCAGCCCCGAGCTGGCACACCTACTCGCACCGCGGACTTGACGCGCGGGCGATCGGAAATTCAAGTGCGCCGCACCTGTAATTGCGGATTGCGCCAGCATGACCGAAACCACGCCCGAAGACCGGCAGAAATTCAAGACCCGCACAAAGCTCGTGCATGCCGGCCGGCAGCCTTCCGAGCAGCACGGCTTCGTCAACACGCCGATCTACCGCGGCTCGACCGTGCTCTACCCGACCTTCGAAGCGCTGTCCGCACGCAAGGGCCGCTATACCTACGGCACGCACGGCACGCCGACAACAGATGCGCTCGCAGATGCCTGGAGCGAGATCGCCGGCGCCGCGGGGACCGTGCTGACGCCCTCGGGCCTCGCGGCGATCACGGTCGCGCTGCTGACGGCGGTCAAGGCCGGCGACCATATTCTCGTGACCGATTCCGTCTATCGGCCGACGCGCAATTTCTGCGACACGATTTTGAAGCGCATGGGCGTCGAGACGACCTATTACGATCCTTGGATCGGTGGCGCGATCGAAACCCTGGTGCAGGCGAATACCAGCGCGATCTTTCTCGAAGCGCCCGGCTCGCAGAGCTTCGAGATCCAGGACATTCCAGCGATCGTCGCCGTCGCGCAGGCCAAGAAGATCTGCACGATCCTCGACAATACCTGGGCGACGCCGCTTTTCTTTCCGCCGCACGCCGCGGGTATCGATCTCGCGGTCGAGGCCGGCACAAAATATCTGTCCGGCCATTCCGACCTGCTGCTTGGCCTCACCTCCGCCAATCCCGCATGGTGGGCGAGGCTCAAAGCGACCTTCGACGCCTTCGCGATGTGCGCCGGGCCTGAGGACGTGTTCTTGGCGTTGCGAGGGCTGCGCTCGATGGATCTGCGGCTGCGCGAGGCCGAACGCCAGGGCCTCGCCATGGCGGCTTGGCTCGCCGGCCGGCCTGAGATCGAACAGGTGCTGCATCCGGCACACCCGTCCTGCCCCGGCCATGCAATCTGGAAGCGCGATTTTCTCGGCTCGTCCGGGCTCTTCTCGGTGCTTCTCAAGCCCGCCCCGCGCGAAGCGCTGGCCGCCCTACTCGACGGCTTGCAGCTTTTCGGCATGGGCTATTCTTGGGGCGGTTTCGAGAGCCTCGTCATTCCGTTCGATTGCCGCACCTACCGGACGGCAACCACGTGGGATCCGCCGGGGCCGGCCTTGCGCTTTTCGATCGGCCTCGAAGATATCGACGATCTGAAGGCCGATCTCGATGCCGGCTTTGCGCGGCTTCGCGCCGCGTCATAGGCGGCGGCCTTTTGACGCCGATCCGAGCCCCCGGCGCAGGCCGGACTTGCCCGGCACGGGCGCTTAAGGGCAGAGTCGCACGATTCTTTCTTCAGCGGGGATTTCCCGAATGCATAATTTGCGGCTCGTGCTGCTCGGCCTCGCCGCCTGCACCGCCCTGATCTTGGGGTGGAGTTTCCTTCAGCAGGCAGCACGGCTCGAGGACAGCAGGGTCGAGACCGCCGATCGCAAGGCGGACGCGCCGTCAGCAACCGACCGGCAAAGTACCGAGGCGATCGAGGCGGAGCGCCGCGCGATCGAGACGAAGCTCGCCGATACGCCGGACTATCTGCGCTTTTTCAACCAGTTGAAGCTCGTTTTTCCGGGCGAATATGACTCCATCATGGACTCGCTCGCCAAGAAGAGCCTGCCTTTGACGGAGGCGCCCAATGCCGACCTCTTGATGTCGGAAGCCGTGCGGGCGCTGCGCTTGTCGCGCGGGGCGCTCGCCGCAAAAGCCGACACGCCGGCATTGAACCACGTTTTCGATATGCAGTTGGCCATGATGCGGGCGCTCTCCGGCGACGAGGACCAAAGGCTCTGCGTCGATTTCCTCTATGGCGGCGCGAGCCGCGCCTTTTTCCGCTTCTCCGCCGCCAATCGAAGCCTGATGACCGATATGGCGCTCGCCGGCCTCGACGCGATCAGCGACGGATCCGCGAAAAAGCTGGACCGCCCCGCCCCCAATGATGCCGATTTCCAGCTCCTCGAGAAGGCGCTTACCGACAAGGGACTGAAAAAGGCCGAAATCGATGCAGTGCTCGACGGCAAAGCCGCCGATCCGCCGATCGACGATGCGCGGATGTGCCAGGTTGGGCAGATCTACCTGCAGACGCTCGCGAATTTGCCCGAGGGTCCGCGTCTGCGCATCTATGCGCTTGCCGTCGAGCTCATGGCCCGCTCATAAACCTGCGCAAAATCCTCTTTATCTATGGACTTTGGGAAGCATTGGCGCGTAGGAGTAGTGCAAACTGGCTCTTCCGATGCTGACCAAAAAAGGCAAATACGGGCTCAAAGCGATGGTGCATCTCGCCGGGCGGCTTCCCGGCGAGCCCTCCCTCGTCACCGAAATCGCCACCTCGAACGAGATTCCCAAGAAATTCCTGGATACGATTCTCGGTGAGCTGCGCAATGCCGGCTTCGTCAATTCGAAGAAGGGCAAGGGTGGCGGCTACACGCTGGCGCGGCCGGCGCATGAGATCCGCGTCGGCCATATCGTCCGCGTTCTCGATGGTCCCCTCGCGCCGATCCAATGCGCGAGCAAGACTTCCTACCGCCGCTGCGACGACTGCACCGACGAGCGCCGCTGCGGCGTGCGGCTCGTCATGCTCGAAGCCCGCGAAGCGATCTCCCGCGTGCTCGACAACCGCACGCTCGCTGAAATGCGCGCGATGACCGAGGCCGACGACGCGCATCTGATGTATTATATCTGACCAATCTCGCCCGGTCGCGCACAGAGCATCGTGCGCAAAAGTGTGCGCGGTTTTGCGCGCCGAACGATGCTCTAATTTTCTGAATCCAGAGCATCTTGTCCACCTTCAAATGATTCCATTTGAAGTGGGATGCTCTGGGCTAGCGGAGCCGGACGAGCTGGTGTATGGACGGCGCGGTTTTTCGCATCGGAGGGGAGTTGCGGCCGTGGCGTTACCCGTGTTGAATTTCGATTGTGGCGGCAAGCAGATCGAGGCCTTCACCCTCGAAGACAAAGCCAGCAAGAGCTACGAGATCCTCTTCATTGACAAGGAGACGCAGAAAAGCCTCGGCTCCTACTCGGTGCAGAACCCGAAATTCGCCGAGAAGGGTAATACTTACGACGTGACGAGCTTCTTCGATTTCGTCGTCACCGACTTCAAGCGCATCAACGGCTGAGCGCCTCCGCGTCACCCCGCGGCAATCTCCTCGCGCGCGTAACCGTTTGCTCGGCGCCGCGCGCGATTGTGCGACTTCTCGATTGACGCTTCGACCGGCGCGCTGCATCCTGAGCGTCAAGTCAAATGTCCGCGATGAGTATGGCCTCGCGGCGAGAACGGGTCGAAGCGCCGATGATATCGCCACTGCTGCGCGCGCATGCGGAGCTGCCGCAAAGCAGACGGGCGCCATGGTGACCCTTCTCTTCGACGGCATTGCCTACGGCATGTTGCTCTTCGTCCTCGCGAGCGGCCTTTCGGTGACGCTCGGCCTGATGCGTTTCGTCAATCTCGCGCATGGCGCTTTCGCCATGGCAGGCGGCTATGTGATGGTCGTCCTGATGCACCGCTACGGCGTGCCTTTTCTCGCGACCTTGCCGCTCGCCTTTCTCGCCACCGCATTGCTCGGCGCGGTTCTCGAGCGCACGCTCTATGCGCGCCTTTATGGACGCAGCCAGCTCGATCAGGTCTTGTTTTCGATCGGTATCGTCTTCATGGCGATCGCATCGGCGGATTTCGTCATGGGATCCGAGCAGCAGATGGTGACGGTGCCGCCTTGGCTGCAAGGCCGCATCGAGATTTTCGGCGGCTCGATCGGTCGCTATCGCGCCTTCGTCGTCGGCATCTGCATCGTCATCGTCGTCGCGCTGCAAGCGATCCTGCAAGGCACGCGCTTCGGCAGCCGGCTGCGCGCCGCGGTCGATGATCCGCGCGTCGCGCGCGGGCTCGGCATCAAGGTGCCGATGATTTTCGCCGTCACCTTCGCCACGGGCTCGGGCCTGGCCGGCCTCGGCGGCGCGCTCGGCGGCGAAATCCTCGGGCTCGACCCGACCTTCCCCCTCAAGTTCATGATCTATTTCCTGATCGTCGTGACGGTCGGCGGCACGTCGAGCCTGACCGGGCCCTTCCTTGCCGCGCTGATCCTCGGGATTGCCGACGTGATGGGCAAATATTACCTGCCCGCCTTGGGCTCCTTCATCATCTATACGCTCATGATCATCGCGTTGATCCTGCGACCCCAGGGTCTTTTCGCGCGTGCGCGTTAGAGAGGATTTAGCCCCTTGTCCGCTCTTGCCACCCGCATCGCCGCGCTGCACAAGGCGCATGGCCGCTGGAGCCTTCTCGAGATCGGGTTCTGGCTTCTGCCGATCGCCGCGATCTGGCTGTTTCCGACACGCCATCTCACTCTGTCCGAGATCGGCATCCTCGCGCTTTTCGCGCTCTCGCTCGATCTCATTCTCGGCTTTGCCGGAATCGTCTCTCTCGGCCACACGGCCTTTTTCGGTCTCGGCGCCTATGTCGCCGGCATTGCCACGATCCATGGCTTGACCGATCCGACGCTCGGGCTCCTCCTCGGCGCGCTCGCCGCCGCCCTGCTCGGCTTCATCACGAGCTTTCTCGTCTTGCGCGGAAGCGACCTCACGCGGCTCATGGTGACCCTCGGCGTCGCCTCCGTGCTCGCCGAGATCGCCAACCAGGCCTCATGGCTCACCGGCGGCGCCGACGGCCTGCAAGGCGTCAGCGCCGGGCCGGTGCTCGGCATTTTCGATTTCGACCTCTACGGGACGACGGCCTATCTCTACGTGCTCGGCGTCCTCTTCGTGCTCTTCGTCATCGCAAGGCGGATCGTCACCTCGCCCTTCGGCCTGTCGCTGCGTGCGATCCACGGCAATGCGCTGCGCGCCCGCGCCATCGGCATTCCCGTCGATCGCCGGCTCGTGGCGATCTATACATTGTCGGCAGCCTATGCGGGCGTTGCCGGCGCGCTGCTGACGCAGACGACGGATTTCGTCTCGCTCGACGTGCTCGACTTCCATCGCTCGGCCGATGTCCTGCTCGTGCTCGTCATCGGCGGTACCGGCTATCTCTATGGCGGTCTGATCGGGGCCGTGTTCTTCAAGGCCGTGCAGGACGTGCTTTCCAACCTCACGCCGCAATATTGGCATTTCTGGATCGGCCTCATCCTCGTTCTTCTTGTTCTCGTCGGGCGCGAGAGGCTGACCGAGGGGCCACGCGGCCTCGTGCTCTGGCTCATGCGACGCATCGGCGGCGCGCAGGAAAAGCCCGTCGAAGAAGCGCCGCGATGAGCCCGGTTCTCGAGACCCGCAATCTGTGCAAGAATTTCGGGGGCATCAAGGCGACGCGCGACGTCACCTTCGGGCTCGATGCAGGCGCGCGCCATGCCTTGATCGGGCCGAACGGCGCCGGCAAGACGACGTTCGTCAACCAGCTCACCGGCGTGCTGTCTCCCTCGTCCGGCCATGTCTTTCTCGAAGGCGAAGACATTACCTCGCTCGCGCCGGATAGACGCGTGCGGCGCGGCCTGGCGCGGACCTTTCAGATCAACCAGCTCTTCGGCGCGATGACGCCGCTCGAGTCCATCGGTCTCGTGGTCGCCGAGCGGCGCGGCCATGGCCATGACTTCTGGCGCCGGCCCGGCACCAAGCCGGAAATCGTCGAGGAAATCGCCGAGATCGCCGAGCGCTTCAAGCTCGGCGACGATCTTTCGACGCCCTCGAGCCGGCTGCCTTATGGCAAGCAGCGGCTTCTCGAAATCGCCTTGGCGCTCGCCTGCCGCCCGCGCGTTCTGCTGCTCGACGAGCCGGCTGCCGGGGTGCCGGAAACCGAACGCCACGAAATCCTCGCCGCCATCGCGGCGCTGCCCGCCGATGTCGCGGTGCTGCTGATCGAGCATGACATGGACCTCGTCTTCTCCTTCGCGCAGCGCATCACGGTGCTCGTCGACGGCGGCCTTTTCGCCGACGGCACGGCCGATACGATCGCCGCCGATCCGCGCGTGCGCGCCGTCTATCTCGGAGAAAGCCTCAATGGCTGAGATCCTCGCGCTGGAGCACGTCTTTGCCGGCTATGGCGAGGCGGTCATCCTGTCGGATATCAATTTCGAGCTCGATGAAGGCAAGTCCTGCGCGGTGCTCGGCCGCAACGGCGCCGGCAAGACGACTCTCATCGATACGATCATCGGCGTCACGCAGCATCACGGCGGCAAGCTCACGCTCGCCGGCGCCGACATGACCCGGATGAAGCCGGAGGGGCGCGCCGCGTCCGGCATCGGCTGGGTGCCGCAGGAGCGCAATATTTTCCGCTCGCTCAGCGTCGAGGAGAATTTGACCGCGGTGGCGCGGCCGGGGCCGTGGGACCTGAAGCGCGTCTATGGCCTCTTCCCGCGCCTGGCCGAGCGGCGCCGCAACATGGGCAACCAGCTATCTGGCGGCGAGCAGCAAATGCTCGCGATCGCCCGCGCGCTGATCCTCAATCCGAAGGTCCTCCTCCTCGACGAGCCGACGGAAGGGCTGGCGCCGATCATTGTCGAGGAGCTCATCGCCGCCTTGCGGCGCATCTTCGTCGAGGAAGGCATGGCCGGCCTCGTCGTCGAGCAGCACGCGCATAAGATCTTGGGCCTCACCAATCAGGCAATCGTGCTCGAGCGCGGCAAAATCGTGCTCGCCGAGACGAGCGCAGCGCTCATCGCCGAGCCGGAGCGGCTCGAGCCCTATCTCGGCGTCGCCAAGAAGCCGCTCCGCCGCAGCGCGTGAAGCGCGCGTTCAGTGAGTCCGCCTGAAGGCTTGATGCTCCCTATCGCCGGCCAGCTATTTCAGTGCTGCATCTGCATGATCTGGTTCATGGGCATCATGTTCTGATTGAGATGCGCCATGATCCACAAGGAGCCGCCGATCAATAGAAACACGATGAGGACGCCGAAGCCGAGCGCCATGACGTTATTGGTATTTTCAGGCCCTGTCGTGATGTGCAGGAAGAAGACGAGATGCACGCCCATTTGGGCGATTGCGAGCACGACGAGCGCGACGGGGATGCTCGGCCGCCAAACGAGATCGCTGCCGGCCAGATAGAAGGAGGTGACGGTGAGAAGCACCGCCAGCCCGAGCCCGACCAGATAGCTCAAAAGCCCTTGCGCGATGCCGCTGCCTGCGTCCTGCGGCTCGTCGCCGGGCGCGGCATCCTGACCGAGCCCCTGCTCTACGATGCGATCATCGCTCATGCTGCGGCTCCCAGGAGATAGACGACGGTGAACAGAGCCACCCAAATAATGTCGAGCGCGTGCCAGAAGAGCGCGAAGCAGAGGATGCGCCGCTCGATATCGGCGCGAAAGCCTTTCGCGAAGACCTGCGCCATCATCGTGAGGAGCCACAAGATGCCGGCCGAGACATGCAGGCCATGGCATCCGACGAGGGTGAAGAAAGCCGAAAGGAACGCGCTTCTTGTCGGGCCGGCGCCGCGCACGATGAAGCTTACGAATTCATTGGCCTCCAGGCCGAGAAAGGCGAGGCCGAGCCCGCAGGTCACGGCCATCGCGGCATAGAACCAGAGCCTGTTCTTGACCTCGCAGGCGAGGCTCGCCATCCCGCAAGTGAAGCTCGAGGCGAGAAGGCACGCCGTCTCCACCGCCGCATTGCGCTGGTCGAAGAGATCGTGGCCCGAAGGCCCCCCCGCCGTCTGCCCGGCCAGCACTGCGTAGCTCGCGAAGAAGGCCGAGAACATCACGATGTCGCTGAGAAGGAAGATCCAGAAGCCGTAGCCGACGACGACGCGCTTCGGCGCCGGCCCCCCATCGCCGCGACCCACCGCGTGGCCGTGCCCCTGCCCGTGCCCTGGCCCCTGCCCGCGGCGATAGGGATCGGCTTCTCCCGTGGAAAAAGGGACGGCGGTCACGAGGCTGCGCTCGGTTCGCCGACGAGTTCGCCGCGCGCGGCGCGGTTCAACCTATCGATCCGCGCGACCTCTTCCGCCGGAATGCAATACTCGTCGACATCGCGCCAAGCGAAGACCACGAAGGTGGCATAGGCGCCGACCCCGCCGGCAATGACCAGCCACCAGATATGCCAGACGAGCGCGAAGCCCATAATGGTCGCGAAGAAGGCGCAGATGAAGCCGGTCGGCGTATTGCGGGGCATTTCTATCGCTTCGTAATGCGGCTCCCCGACAGACTCGCTACGGGCGCGCTGCTTCATCGTCCAATAGGCGTCTTCGCCGGTGACGTCCGGCAGAATCGCGAAGTTGAAGGCCGGCGGCGGCGATGCTATCGCCCATTCGAGCGAGCGCCCGTCCCAAGGATCGCCGGTCTCGTCACGGAGCGCTGCGCGGTCGCGAATGCTCGTCCAGAGCTGCACGGCCTGCAAGACGATGCCGGTCAAGATGAGCGCCGCGCCGCAGGCCGCGACGATGGTCCAAGGGTGCCAGGCCGGCACGTCGTAATGCTGCAAGCGCCGCGTCATGCCGAGCGCGCCGAGCACATAAAGCGGCATGAACGCGACATAGAAGCCGACGATCCAACACCAGAAAGCCGCCTGGCCGATACCCTCGTGCAGGCGAAAGCCGAAGGCCTTCGGAAACCAATAATTATAGCCGGCAAAGCCGCCGAAGAGCACGCCGCCAATGATCACGTTATGGAAATGCGCAACGAGAAAGAGGCTGTTGTGCAGAATGAAATCGGCCGGCGGCACGGTGAGCAGAACGCCGGTCATGCCGCCGAGCACGAAGGTGATCATGAAACCGATCGACCACATCATCGGCGTCGCGTAACGCACCCGCCCGCCATACATCGTGAAGAGCCAATTGAAGATTTTAACGCCCGTTGGAATCGCGATGAGCATCGAGGCGATGCCGAAGACCGCATTGACGTCCGGCCCCGCCCCCATCGTGAAGAAATGATGCAGCCAGACGGTGAAGGAGAGAATGCAGATGGCCATGGTCGCGGCGACCATCGAGCGGTAGCCGAAAATCGGCTTGCCGGAAAAGGTCGACACGACCTCCGAAAAGATGCCGAAGGCAGGCAGGACGAGGATATAGACCTCCGGATGTCCCCAGGCCCAGATCAAGTTCATGAACATCATGACATTGCCGCCGGCCTCGTTCGTGAAGAAGTGAAAGCCGAGATAACGGTCGAGCAGCAGCATCGCGAGCGTTGCCGTGAGGATCGGAAAGGCGGCGACGATGAGAAGGTTTGCGGCGAGCGTCGTCCAGCAAAAGATCGGCATGCGCAGATAAGTCATGCCGGGGGCGCGCAATTTCAGGACGGTCGTGACGAGATTGATGCCCGACATCAAGGTGCCGACGCCCGAGATCTCGAGCGCCCAGCAATAATAATCGACGCCGACGCCGGGAGAATAAGCGAGCTCCGACAGCGGCGGATAAGGCAGCCAGCCGGTGCGGGCGAATTCGCCGATGCCGAGCGAGATATTGACCAGGAGCGCACCCGTCGCGGTCAGCCAGAAGCTCACGGAATTCAGCGTCGGAAAGGCGACGTCGCGGACGCCGAGCTGCAAGGGCACAACGATATTCATGAGCCCGATCATGAAAGGCATGGCCACGAAGAAGATCATGACGGTGCCATGCGCCGAAAAGACCTGATCGTAATGCTCCGGCGTCAGATAGCCGTTCGACTGGAAGGCCAAAGCTTGCTGCGTGCGCATCATGATCGCGTCGGCAAAGCCGCGCAGCAGCATGACGAAGGCCAGCAGGGTGTACATGATGCCGATACGCTTATGATCGACGCTCGTGATCCATTCGCGCCAGAGATAAGGGAAGTGACCTTTGATCGCGATCCAGCCGATGACGCCGACGATCATCGCCGCGACGATGGCGGACGTGATCAGCGGAATCGGCTGATCGAGCGGGATCGCCTCCCAGCTCAGCTTACCGAACATGCTCTTCTTCTCCGCTGCGTGGCGAGACGGATGGAGTCGGACGTCCCTTCTCGGGACCCGGACCCGGCGGCAATTTCTGCATCACGATCGCTTCGAAAAGATCGGTATCTGCCAGCTTGAAGGTCGTCGACGCCATCGTCGACTGGCGGGCGAGCGCCGCGTAGCTCTGGGCATCGAGGCTCGCGCCGGTGCCGGCGGTCGCCTTCGCCCAAGCGGCAAAATCATCCGGCGTCGTCACGCGCACGTTAAAATGCATGTCGGAAAAACCATCGCCGTTGAAATGCGACGATTGGCCGTAGAGCATGCCCGGCTGGTCCGCCTGCAGGTTGAGCTGCGTCGCCATGCCGTTCATCGTGTAGATCATGCTGCCGAGCTCGGGCACAAAGAAGACGCTCATCACGCTCGCCGAGGTCAGCGCGAAATGAACCGGCGTGCCGGCCGGAAGGACGAGCTCGTTGACGCTGGCGATCTTCTCGTTCGGATAGATGAAGAGCCATTTCCAATCGAGCGAGACGACTTGCACGTCGAGCGGCTTGACGCTCGACGCGAGCGGCTTGGCCGGATCGAGATCATGCGCGCCGATCCAAGCGACCCCACCCAAGAGTAGGACGACGAGCGCCGGAATACCCCAGACGACCATTTCGATCTGTCCGGAATAGGCCCAGTCCGGCAGATAGCGCGCCCGCGTATTGGAAGCCCGGAACCAGAAGGCGAAGCTCGCAATGGCGATGATCGTCGGCACGACGATCGCGAGCATGATCGCGAGCGAATCGACGAGAATGGTTGCATCCGCGGACCCGACAGGGCCCTGCGGACGAAAAATATTCGGGCTGCATGCCGAAAGCGCGAGAGCCGCGCCGAGGCCGACGGCAAGCCGCGCGCCGAAGCGGCAGGATCGCCCGATGGCGTTCGTGCAACACACGCGGCGAGGATGCGAACGAGGCATTGCACGTCTCGGCTGACGGGTTGCGAGCCGAAAGTGTGCCACAAGCCGGTTGCTCCCGAAAGATCCGATCGCCAGCCGATCTCCCACGCCTCGTCTCCAAGCCATCGGAGCCTCCAAGCCATCGGAGCAATTTCAATTAGAGAGCGTGGCGGCCAATTCAATCGGTACCGACCGGCGTTCGAAGCGCCCGGTTGACGCAGGCTGGATAAACGCCCTTTTCTGTGCGGCATGCCGGACGATCCTCGCGCGTTTCTGAAGTCCCTCTTCGCAGCGGCGGTCGCCTCGGCCGATCCGCGGCTTTGCCTCGCGCGCCATCTGCCCGAGCCACCCAAAGGCCGCACGGTCGTCGTCGGCGCCGGCAAGGCCGCAGCCACGATGGTTCAGGCGGTGGAGGCGGTCTGGCCGCGGCCGCTCAGCGGCGTCGTCGTCACCCGCTACGGCCATGCTTTGCCGACCCGATCCGTCAAAGTGCTGGAGGCTGCGCATCCCGTGCCGGACGAAAACGGCCTAATCGGCGCAAGACGCATCCTCGAGACCGTCGCCGGCCTCAGCGCCGAGGACCTCGTGCTCTGCCTCGTGTCGGGCGGCGGCTCGGCGCTTCTCCCGCTGCCACTCGACGGCCTGCAGCTCGCCGACGAGCAAGCCGTCAACACGGCGCTCTTGGCGTGCGGCGCGACGATCGGCGAGATCAACTGCGTGCGCCGGCATCTTTCGGCGATCAAAGGCGGCCGGCTCGCTCTGGCCTGCCGCCCGGCGCAGCTCGTGAGCCTGGCCATTTCTGACGTGCCGGGCGACCTGCCGGCCGATGTCGCGTCAGGACCGACCGTGCCGGATGCCACGACCTGCGCCGATGCGCTTTCCATCCTCACGCGCTACCGGATCGAGATTCCGGCGAACGTGCGCAACGTGCTCGAGAGCGGCCGTGGCGAGAGCGTGAAGGCCGACGACCCGCGGCTGCCGGCGCTCGATTTCAGAGTGATCGCGACGCCGCAAAAGGCCCTCGAAGCCGCGGCCGCGAAAGCCAAGGCGGAAGGGATCGAAACACATATTCTCAGCGACCGGATCGAAGGCGAGGCGCGCGACGTGGGCAAGGTCCTAGCCGGCATCGCGCTCCAGGTCGCGGCGCGCGGGCAACCTTTCAGGCCGCCCTGCCTTCTTCTTTCGGGCGGGGAAACGACCGTGACGGTGCGCGGTGCCGGCCGCGGCGGCCGCAACGTCGAATTCCTGCTGGCGCTGGCGCTCGCGCTCGACGGCCACCCGCAGATCCATGCGCTTGCCGGCGACACGGACGGCGTCGACGGCCTCGAGGAGATTGCCGGCGCCTATTGCGGTCCGGAGACGCTCGCCCGCGCCTGGGGCAAGGGATTGCGCCCGCCGGATGCGCTGATGAAGAATGACGGGCATGGATTTTTCGAAGCGCTCGGCGACAGCATCGTCACAGGACCGACTTTGACCAATGTCAATGACTTCCGGGCGATCTTGATTACATGACGGGCGCTATTCGACCTCGTGATAGGGGCCGGCTTGGCCCGGCTGCAGGCCGAGCTTCTGCATGGTTTCGACCGGCAGATCGATGACCATGGACACGATATGGTCGTCGGTGAGGTTGAACGTCTTGATGACCAAAAGGACCGCCGCATCCTCCTTCGGCTCCCAGGAAGCGTAAAGTTGCACGCCCTGGTCGCCGTCCCGCGGGTCGCCCGAGGTCACCTGTATGAGCCATCCTTCGAACATTTTCTGTTTCCTGCTATCGCGCCGGAAATCCGGCGTCGTCCTTCTCGAATCCCGGGAAACTCCATCTGGAGGCCGGGAATGGGCGTGGCGGCACCGAAAGCTCCACGGCACCCCGCGCGGGTTTACGCGGCTTGCTCCTCGGGTCCAAGATTATTTTTCTACCGGCCCGGCAAGCAAATTCGATGCCGCTAAGTCCAAGCCCTCGGCTCAGGTGCGACGCCACCAATAAGAGCCCTGCAGCGGATATTTATAATATTTCAGCCAATTGAGCTGGACGGTTCGCGCCGAGCCGGGGTGGTCGGGACCGTACATGATGTAATTATCGATCGGAATGCGGCGCTGCTCGTCCTCGAGAACCCGTGAAAGCAGCGCATCCGGTGAGGCGCCGAGCTCGATCGCCTCGGAAAAGAGCGTCGCGTCCCAATCGAAGGCCGAGTTGGCGAGCACGGCCCGCAATTTCGACGGCAGCGCGTCGAAACATTGGAATTGCCGTTTGAGGCTGCTCATCGATGGTCTGCTTCCCCGATCTGTCGGCGGCACCATGCTTCGCCGGACCGCCTAACGCAAGCGCATGTGCCGGAATAGCGCAGGCCGTTCGACGAAGCGGCCGAGCGGCCCGCTGGCCAGGGATCAAGAATGGGTCAGGAGAAGAAATTCGGCCGCGCGGGCGGAAGCACTTCAGGCTTTATAAGAAGATGTGGCACCGCGTAGCATCGGTCATAGAGCGGGTGGTAAGCGTCGTCGACATAGTCGACCGTCGCGTGCCGCTCCTGGAGGCGCGCGAACTCCACCTTGAAGCGCATATTGTTGTCGCCGGTCTCATCGCTACCGCGCGAGACGGACTCGTGGTGAACGAGCTCTGCGAACGGCGTCCATACGGTCCGCAGGCCAGCCGCGCGTGCCCGCAGGCAGAAATCGACATCATTATAGGCAATAGGAAAAGCGACGGCATCGAACCCATCGAGCAAGTCGAAGCAAGCACGCGTGACGAGCATGCAGGCGCCCGTCACCGCGCTCAAGGTCTGGCGGACGAAGAAGCGGCCCATCGGGCCCGGCGCATCACCCGCCTGGCCGATATACCAATGACCCGCCGCCTCGCCCAAGCCGACGATCACGCCATTATGCTGAACGAGGCCGTTGGGATAGACGAGCTTGGCGCCCACGATGCCGACGCTATCGAAAGCAAGACACTCAACCATTTCGGCGAGCCAATCCGCCTCGCCGACCTCGATATCGTTATTGAGAAACAGCAACGCATCGCCGCGCGCGAGGCGCGCGCCGCGATTGCACATGGCCGCGAAATTGAAAGCCTCTTCACGAATATCGATCGTGATGCCGGGCACCTCGCGGGAAAGGCTGGCATAGAAGTCGAGCACTTCGGGCGCGTCGCTGCCATTGTCGACGATGACGATTTCAAACGGCGCATAATCGGTCCGCTGCCGCAGATCCGCGACGATCTTGGCGATGAGAGCGAAGCTGTTCTTGTTCAAAATGACGACCGAGACCAACGGATTTGCGCCGCGATCGCGAAAGGCGACGCGATGGAGGTGCACGTTGCGCGCCGGACGCACCTCGACGCTGCGTCCCTGCGCGGCATAGGCCGCAGCGATCGCGCTGCGCGCATTGGCGACGGCTTTCTCCGCATTGACGGAAGAGTAAGTGGCGTCCTCCCGCCGCCAAAGATAGGCGGGAAAAGGAATATGCACGACCTCTGCACGGGCCGCAGCCGTAAGGTAGCGCAGAAGCAGATCGTAATCCTGGGCGCCGTCGCGATCCGTGCGCAGGCAGCCGAGATCCCTCACCCGATCCAAGCGAAAAACCGAAAAATGGTTGATATAGTTGACGCCCGAGAGGAGCACGGAATCGAAGGCAGGCTTGAATAGCGTACCGGTCGGCTGCAATCGCGCATCGACGACGATCTCGTCGGTATAGAAAAAATCCGCGTTCGGATGCGCTTCGATCGCTGCAGCGATCATCGCGATGCCGCCAGGTGCGAAGCGATCATCGTGATCGATGAAGGAAATCCAAACGCCTCTGGCCTTTGCAATTCCGCCATTTGACGCCGCTGCAATGCCGCGGTTCTCGGTGTTCAGAAGGACGGTGATCCCCTCCCGAGAGGCGCGTGCAAGACGTGCCAAGGTTTCCGCGCTGGTCGAGCCATCGTCGCTGAGAATGAGCTCGGCATAAGCGGCTCTCTCATCCAGAAAAGATTGGATGAGATCGTCGAGATAGACGGCTTTCGTATTGTAGATCGGCGTGACGAAAGAAATCAGCGGCTGCTTTAGGTCCGCATGAGTTTCTGCCATTTTCAGTGCGACCGGCTCGACCGTTTTTGCGAGATACGCCAGAAGCTTCACAATCTTGTCATCGGCGCTTTCCTGCACTGCCAGGCCTTTGCCTCGCTTCACGTCCTCGAAGAATTTTGCGATGCGCCGTATGCTGGCGACGAGCCTGACCACGAATCCTTGCGACGTCTTTCGATCCAGCGCCGATATATTCTGATAGCGAAGATTGAAGAGATAATGCAAGGCCGCGATGACGAGGCTGTTCTTCGTCTCGACTGCGTTGAAGCGGAACGTCGTCGGCTCGAGACACGGACGAAAGGCGATACGTTGCAGCGGGCCATTTTCGTCGAGGGCAATATGATAGAAGCCGAATGGAAAAGCTTTGAGGGCGAGCGAGCTCAGCTCATCGAATCCTTCGCCGGTGTCGAAAAAGATCTTCGGCGCGAGCCGTCCCCGCCGCTGCGTCAGAAAAAAGCCGATAAAGCCGCGGCGTCCCGGTGATATCTCGAAGGTGAAAGCCGGATTTGCGCCGCAAGTCGTCCACGTCGTCGGAGAAAGCTGCTCGAGGTCGCAGGTCCGCGTCGGTTCGAGAAATCGCATGCGCCGTATCTTGACGAGCCGTCGGCCGCGCCGACGCGCCTTGTGAAGGCAGACTTACCACGAAGAAGGGGCCTACCCCAGAGCCTCTCTGCGATCGAAAAGGCTGAGCCCCGGATGAAAATAAGGATCGTCACGCAAGACGGAGAGCCATTTCGAGACGAAATAGGCGCGCTGATCTTCATAGACCCGGAGGCGGCGGAACGTAGCGCCGCCGCGGCTCGCCGATTCCTCGTGCATCAGATGCACAAGCGGATCGACGAGCGATGTCCAGCCTTTCGCGGCGAGCTTCAAGCATAGATCGATATCGCTCAGCTCGATCGGCAGATGGACTGCGTCGAAGCCGCCGACCTCCATGAACTTTCGGCGCTCGACCGCGAGGCAGGCCCCCGTCACCGCGCCGATCTCATGGACGACCTCGTGGCGATGCGACCAGCCTGGCGCGCCGGCCGGCATCTGCGCCCCGAAATGCCCCGCCGATCCGCCCATGCCGAGGACCACGCCGATATGCTGGAGCGGTCCCGCGGGAAAGCTCAGCTTGGCGCCGACGGCGCCGACCCGCGGGTCCATCGCCCAAGCAGCCATGCGATCGAGCCAATGGTCGTC
>Ga0116227_10007329_pt1 | contig 21649 bp, 11 predicted proteins | sample S1TSphgellanicum_FD_89693 | JGI IMG/M metagenome (GOLD analysis project Ga0116227, IMG submission 89693) | Host-associated microbial communities from peat moss isolated from Minnesota, USA - S1T2_Fb - Sphagnum magellanicum MG | ecosystem: Host-associated > Plants > Peat moss > Unclassified...
TCCTCAAGATATTGATATGGGTGAGATATTTGGTGTCTCAATTCCAAAAAAGATTCCATTGCAAGTTGTGGCTAGTGCTAGGCTTCCCCTACACTTGTATGCATCTAAAAAACTTGATGCATTAATTTAAATTTATAGTTGTTGGGCCACAAGATTAGTTTCACTTGATTGCAATTGAACTTAGCCTAATAGTAAGGTTAGCCCTTTCCTTCTAACCAAAGTTCAAACTCCATAACTACTGAATTGTTGATGATACCATTTGTAGCATGACCTGATATACATTATTTTCTATTTTTTTTGCACTTTTTTGTTTGAATTACTTTGGGATACCTATTTATTTAGATAAGTAGTGAAACGCATAGATTTATCAAACATGGTGTGAAGTCCATGCAAACTATGTGAACAATAGATGTTGGAGTATGGGTGGAATATTTTGGTAGTTGATGTAAGCAAACATGACATTCCATTCCATGCAACACATTTTAATGATCACTTCTAGAACCTATTATTATTATTATCACATACTTAATTTTTATATGTGATGGCAATGGCAAACAATGATTGCATGGGAATTTGGGGGGGGGGCGGGGGGGGTGGGTGGGTTGCAACACACATGCCCATGATTTCATAATCATCACACATGCCTTCCCAACACAAATTTCAAATAGTTCTATTTTTTGCATTTTAGTATAACAATTTATGCGAATTTTAAAACCTACATTATTGGATATTTCCAACCTTTCCTTTGGCCCAAATAAATCATTCAGTTAGGAGAAAATGGGTTTGTAAACCAGAGAGTTTAAAATCATTAAAGTCATGGCCATGGCTTTCAGAATGGTATTTTTTTTGATAACAACAGGCATAGTACTATTGCATAATGGAGTCATCTCAAGGAGCTCGGTGCAGATGCAAAATATGCAATTCAATCTAACATGTGGGAAACTGAAATGTATCTCATTACATGGGCTGACAACACTGTCTTTTCGCAAATTGGCATGTTGGGACAAAATGAGGTGGTAAATGGATTTTTTTGGTTCATATTCTCTCTTAACTCAACAAATGGACATGTTGTATTCGGTTGAACTCGGTTGAACAATCTTCAATAAAGTTGGGATTGACATTGAGAGACTTAGGGCAACAATTCAAATTAGGTGTCACCTTGCACCTGATCTCCTATCCTTGAGTTTCTGGGTCATCATGTGGGAATACCAAGAAAAAGGTGTGTGTGCAGCAATGTCATCAAGAAAGGGAGCCATCTTGGACAATGGGCCTTTGCTTTCCCAAGGTAGTGTCTTGTGGCTGGTCTTCATTGGCAGAGAAAGCCCTTCTTAGGAGTGCTGAGACATTGATGGACTCTGGCTGCAAACACAAACAATAAGCACATCCTTCAGTGAAATGCCAACAAGTTGCATTTGCCTCCATGATAAGATCACCTCTGCAGTAACATAACACAACTCTCTTTAACACTCGGTCTAAGTCATCATCCAGATACTAAGAAAAGGTCATAACCTAAAAACAAGATTCTTAAAAATGCAAAGCAGGAATAATAACAGTGGGAGACGTTGAAAACAAAATTTCAGAAGATTAAATTCACCATCAGCAGTTTGATTTGTGGTTGCACCAATGTTGAATATACACTGACGCAGAATATGCAATAACTACTAAGGAATTACAAACCAGATGATTTTCTTTTTTTATATTCATGAAATAAAGGGATTTCATAAAAGCCTTATCCTCTCGTGAAAGGATAGCCTGTGAACATGTGGATATCTACCTTCCTGTATCTGGTCTCTCTCTAGTCTCAACAATGAGGGAACCATGAATGTGCCACACCAGCAAAGCACATGGTTAGTACAAATTTGCAATAAAATGCACTAAATGGTCATCATAATCTCTTTCCATGTTGTATCTTCCTTCCTATATCCTTTGAGCTTTTGCAGTTACAAAAGGCCCAAGGATCTCATGACTACAGTGGAAAACTGGGGTTAACTTGATAAACACCTGGTGGACCTCCTGTGCAGAGTCTGGCTGTATTCACAACTCTCATCACTTGAAGACATTCTCGTATCTAACTGCTGCTGTCCATCTGCACAACACAAGTACATCAAGTCATGGTTAGGAGCTTATGAAGGATCTCACCTGAAACTTCCAAACAAAATGAAAATGATGTAAGTCTCCAACAAGAATAGTTTGGAATCCTGAATACAAAGTAGGATCAATGAGTCTTTTGTCAATGCAAAGAAACTGAGCCAAATATTCAACAATACTTTGCACCCATGGAGATCTCACCTTGTTCCCTTTCGTGGGGGTCTTTGGAGCTTGTCAGAGAGGCATCTATGAGCACAAAATCTTCTGATGATGCAAACTTTGCATACTTTCTAATGCGCCATGTGATCAATATGCTGGACACAATGCCAATAGCAGGAAGAATGTAGGTCAATACTCCAGATTTGCTGGCAGTAGTCTTATCAGCACCCGCTTCCATTGTGGCAGCACTAGTAAGACTTCCAATTGAAGTGTTCTGTATAATCATGGGCAGGCCACCAGCAATGGTTGGCAGCAAATAATGCACAGGAAATGAGACATTTGTGGCTGCCAGACCATAGTTTATGACATATGATGGGACAGGGGAAAAGCGTGCTAACAAGACGAATTTCCAACCATCTCTCACGACTCCTTTGTTGATAATGTTGAAGTACTTGTTCTTTCTCACCAAATCACTCGCCCAGGTGGAGCTCCGAAACAATGCCCTGCAATTTCCTCAGGTTCAGGTTATATCAACTCCATGTAGCTGTCACCAACCCTGGTTCCAATACTATCAACATTCCTAGTGCTGAAGCACTAAGTTTTTGGTCTTATGTGTCACTGCTGTGAAAATCCATAAGAACTTCACTTCATCAAACTTGGTGGAGAGAAAAAACAAGCACACTGGAAACCCTAACCAAACAGGACCTTCAGTGCTTCTATCTTGCTCTTTGTATCTGCATTTCAGATTGAAAGTCTCTTCCCTGCCAAATTCAGAAGATAACCAAAAATGGGATACCTTCTCACATGAGAGAATCAAAGAGCACATCAAGCAGAAATGATGAGACGAAGACCCGGCGGGGGGGGAGAAGAATGCATTAAACCGACCTTCCAAGCCAGAAGGCGAGCGAAGCTCCCATGACTTTGGCAGCAAACACACACATGACGCCATTGAGGAAACCGAAGAGAAAAGATGCTGCTGCCTCGAAGACAATAGCATAAGGAAAGCACAAAGCAATGGCAACAGTGTGCACCAGCACGAACACCGGCATGGCCCAGAGTCCGAGCCTCTCTGCAGAATAGCGAAATCCCTCCACCATCGCCTTCCGATCTCCACCATACGCCTTCGTGATGACGAAGTAAACAGCTGCTGTCAGTATTAGCAAAGACAGCAAACCGATCCGTCCAGCTCCTCCCATTTTAGGCATCCGTCCTCTTGCTCCCTTCTGTCTCCCCTTCTTTCAGCATCAGGCTGTTTTGTTGTCTGCCTTCTTCCCTCGTCTTCCTTATTCCACGCCGTTTATTAGTTCAACAAGCTTTTCTCCCTTTCCCGCAATTTCCTGTATCGCAGCCGCTTCCGCATCGAAGCCCCCTTGAGATCTTGCCGCCCAAAGCCTTCGACAATCGATCGATTCTTGCCAAACCTGGACTAAGCAGAGAAGAAAAAAGCATGTCCCCTTCACAACGACGGAATTGAGGTTTTACAACTGCCACCGTCTGCCTCTCTGGTTTCTTTCAGGGTTCGAGAGCGAGTCGAAAGCCCAAAAAAAAGACCAAAAATAAATAAAAATTCAGAGAATATCAATCCACCAAAAGAACCAAACAGAAAACTCGCTCGAATGAAAATATGAAAGACACCAAACGTATGCGCTTCAACTGCATTCGGTATCGTGTGCAGAGTACAAACAAAGCTTGACAAATTCTGGCAGTCACAGCGCGCAACGCGCTTGCTTGCGCTTGCAGTGCGAGGAGAGGAAGAAGAGCGCCACACTAACTAGCATACTAATTACTCACTAACTGCAATTCAATTACTGTCAGTAAGTTGTAAATAAACGAACACACTAACTAGAAAACTAATTACTCACTAACTGCAATTCCATTACTGTCAGTAAGTTGTTAATAAACGGACCAGAAGAAGTCGGTTAACTTCAGCGTTAAAGTAAGATTGTTAGTAGTTAGTACCCTACAAACTAAGGTAAGCAAAAATTATCCTTACTAAGTTACTTTAGTATATCCTACAAGCTAAAGTAAGCAAAAAAATTCCATTAGTAAGTTGTTAGTAGCCTACAAGGTAACATAAGCAAAAAAATTAATGTTGTTCAAATTGTTGGTACCCTACAAGTTAAGGTAGGCTAAGCCAAAAAAAATGCCATTAGTAACTTGTTAATAGCCTATAAGTTAGCATGAGCCAAAAATTAATGTTGTCGATTTTCTAGTTTTCACACCAATGTTTTTGATGTTTTTTTTGGTTTGTTTGAACTAATTTTCTTAACGCTCTCTTGATGGTATTCATATCATGTTTTTTTTTTTAATCTTCATGTTTCTTTTAGGTTTAACATTGGTGACTAGGGTTAAATAAATTAGGCAATTTTTTTAGACATTTTTGAAAAATACATATAATTATTTTATGGCAAAGACTTTCTTTGTGCATTTTCTTAGGGTTAGGTTTCTTTGTTCATTTTATGAATGCACTACACGTGAATTTCAACCCAAGCAAATGCTAGGCTATATATAAGAACCAATCTCAATTGGACAAATTCATACATTTTATTTCATTTGACCATTTGTGAAGAAAATACGCGGATTAAATTCATGATTTTTTTCTTTGGTATAATTAAATATTTATCATTTAAAATTTTAACCATAAATTTATCAATAAATAACATCGATGTTGATGATAATCTCAATTGAAAACAAATAAGAAAATAATACTCTCCCAATGCAAGGGGTATGCAACAAATACTAAAATGAACTTCCTCAAAATTATAATTCTAACTCGGTGTAAAGTAAAGCCCTAGGATGAAAGCATTACCAAAATTAGGAGCAAGAGTTAATGCCTTACATTCAATAATTAAATGAAAACCCAATTCTAGTAATATCCTTGTCTAAAAGCATTATTAGTTTTTTAAAAATATAGAGGTTGATCGAATAGTGGCTAACATAAACATGTATGGTTTTATGAACCCACCTTGCAAAAAAAATTAAATAAATAAATAGCAACTTTAAAATGCATAATAAGGTCTTCAAATGAAATATACCCTCTCAATTGTCTATGTAACTTACACTAGATAGATGTGCCATATAGATAACTAGCGAGCAAAAGGTTTTGCACTTATGAGGATGAGATTGATTAATGAGTTTTCCCATCAACCATAATTCTCCTACTTTGCATTGGTGATTTCAAATGTCACACAATTGAACTCAATTGTTGCCTAGCAAATGTGCACTAATTTTGGAATCAAATTAAGTTAGTTTAACTTAGCATTTGGACTAAACTTGGAACAATCTATTTATAATTTGTCACAAATGTGATTGCATTTACATAACAACCTAAACAATAAAAATATATCTTTATTCCCCAAACACTCACCACAACATCCCACCATTCCTCCCATCCATCTAACACATTTTTAGTGCATCTATCCAAATCTTGCTCAAAACTGTGATAATAAACATAAATAGTTGATTGTCATTGGTAATGTGAAACAATGCAAAGCCCGAGTGGGTTGTTTTGTATTAGAGATTAAATATGCAAGGATTTTTTTAGTTGTGGGCTCTTATTATCCGTTCCATCACCAAAGGTGGATTGAACCAATTCTAGGAATGTACAAGTTGTTTTTGGGATAAAATTCTCATCCTCAAATAGAAGCTATAACATTCTTTGCTCTAATTTTGAAAGTGAACCAAAAAGTAGCCCATCACCAAACAAAAGTAAAGACGTTTGATCTTCATTTTTTATTTCAGTTTTCACACCCACACCCATTACCAAATTTGGGGGTGGACATATGTGGATAGGGTTTTTTGAAAGTGAACACAAAAAAACCCATCACCAAACATAGGCCAAGCCCTTTTACATTCATTTTTTTATTTCATTTTTACACCTTACACCCATTACCAAAATGTGATCATATGTGGACAATGTTTTTGAAAGTGAACACCAAAAAACCCATCACCAAACAAGGGCAACTTGACCCTTAATGTTCATTTTTGTTTCAAATTTTAGACCCCACACCTATGACCAAGTTGTTTGGGGGACAAATGTTGACAACCTTTTTTTTTAATATGTAGAAAAAAACCTTTCATCAAATAGGGTAAAAATGCTAGTGATCGAACATTTAAACATTCATGGTAGGCCAGATCCAAACGGAGGGATCAGTTTTTTTGGTGTCTAAACAAAACTTGAATTCCTCCTCTTGGTGCATCTGAAACACTAACAATCGTCAAAAATAGATTAGAAATGAGAAAGTTACAACACCCCCCCCCCCCCAATAAAGGGGGTCAATAATTTTAAAAAACAAATGACCAAACATTTCAAAATCTAATTCTCAAACACCCAAAAAATTTGTTACATGTTGCTATTAGAGTTAAAAAATGATTTGTAGAACTTTAGGTGGTGCTCCTATAGCACTTTAAATCATTTAAAATGAATAATGAATAAGAAAAAAGAAAGTTATGAGGTTTGAAAGTAAGAGGGGTCCAAATAATTTTATTTTTTTAAATTTAAATGTGTTTTGTAAGTTGGAAAGCTTCTTTTTTTTCTTGTTATTTTTTCATTATTGTTTTTCCTTTGCACTTGAAAGATTATTTTTAGAACTTGAGGTAGCACTCCCATAACATTTTTAAATCACTCAAAATGAAGCACATATGATGAAGATATAAATAAGTATTCAATCATAAGCAAGTGATCGATGATGGGTCGATCTATCCTAGGGGTGTTGAGTGAAATGTTCATCCCCTTTCTTACGTTTGATATCCCATTTATGCTAAACAATCTGACATTAAGAAAGGTGAACTTTTAATACCAAGTGGTTCACCATAGAACTTCCATCACTAAATTGTGAAGGTTAAAATGGTTGTTCACTAATTTTTTGAACCAAACATTTTGATTTAAGGATGATTTTGAACAATGACCCACTAGGTGATTATTTGTTATAGGTGTTTTTTGGGTGGTCTTAGTGTTCACCCATCAATTTGTAATTAGTGATAAATGATTCTACCATAGTACCTTACAAGTTAATGTAAGTAAAATTTTTATCATTAATAAATTGTTAAATGGCATTAATAACTTACAAGTGAACATGAACAAAAGTTTAATGTTGTTAAGGGTTGTTCACACATGCAAATAACATTGTCAATAGTGATGAAAATAACTACATTTGTTCAAACTACATCATGTCTTAATGGTATGCCTACATGGCAAATTATCAATCTAACTATTAGTTAATGGTAACTTATTAATAATCTACTACTACAAATTGATAACTCTTCCAGATTCAAAGATTTGGACACTTATCATTAAAGGTAAATTATCATCACAAACTCTAGGCAAGTAAGTTGTCACCATGGAACCTATCTTCAAACTTCGACTTGGAACTTCAACACCAAAACACCTCGAACTATAACAAGCTTCACATTCTTCGACTGTGTTTTCAAGACTTTCTCTGAGTGTTGCAAAGCTTCCTCTAGAATGGAAATGCACAATTATTTGTCAGTGCATGCAAGCAATGCAATAATGTCACCAATAGGAAGGAGAGGTGTAAGTAATGGAAGCATAGGAGGGAGAAGTGCAAATAGTGAAGGCAAAGGATTGGCAAAAGTAGGATGAGAGCCAGTGCGACATAGGCACGGCAATTGGGATCCAACGGAAGTGATGGCATTGATAAAATGCAAACACGTTGAACATGCAGCTCAAAAAGAATTGATGGATATTTTAGTGCACATGTACATGTTGTAATGTGGTGGAATAAAATAGCCAAAGAATTTAAAAAACTAATCAAAAACAAAATGCCAAGGAATGGGATGATGTTAAGGACAAGTGGAATGGAATCAATTCGGACTTCAAAAAGCTTTTTGATTACCACAAGGCCACCAAACACCACACATTATATTGGGAATTAACTATAGACGAGCATGACAACTATCATTTACCTTAATCCTTCAATAGAAAGTATTATGATGCAATTGAAGCATTTCAAGGAGAGCACATCATCAACACACCACTACTAGTGAAAGATTTATAGGCTGAAGGTGACGAAAATTACATTACAGCAATACCTATACATGAAACCGATACACAAGAGGAGCAAAACTCTATGCCTTAATGTTCATTTACACAAGAGCTTTTCAATAACGATGATGTGTTAGAAGAAACAATTCCAATTAAATAACCTCAGGTGAATGTCATCAATTTGTCACATGATTATGCTGACAATCCACCGAGACCTAGACATCATGCATTTATTTTCAACCTCTCTAATGCTCCAAGCACATGTGTTATACCACCACAAGGTCCTTCAATAACTCCAATTACCCCTACAAACACACGAATCAAACGAAAGCGATCAAACATTTTTTCACATGTAATTGATGCAACTATCAAAAATAACAAAAAAATTGTGGAAGCAATAAATTGCAGCAACCATACCAAATTGGAAAATGAAGACTATCGCACCATTGTCCTAGAGCATACCATCAAAGACTAACTAAAATACTTCAAATAGAAAGACAAATAAAAACATGGCGAATGTTTTATCTCAACTCATCACATCGATGTGTCATGCCTTCATTTAGGACAAGTTGTTCGTGTTTGCACCTTTGCAACTAGCTTCAAACTTGTTAGAAAAAGAAATGGACGTTCAACCAACAAAAGAAATGTAGTCTGTAGAAGAGGTGATTCTAAAAACTAATTGCATTCCTAGAACAATAACAATTCACTTTAACAAATTTGGTTCCATATTACAATACATTATTACATTTGATTATACAAGATCATCATTGTTGAATTCACAAGTTCACAAGTTCAATTTCCAATTCATTGACAAGTTTCATGCTACATTTGTAACAAATCATTTTGAAATGTCAATGCATTTGGCAGGGCCTATTTCTCAAGTACTACTCTAGAATCAACCTTTGATTTGTTCATGAATTTTTTGTATATTCCAATTTAGCTTCAGTGTCATTGTCCTTTGTAGTAATCTTATTTCTTTCACCCAAATCATCTATAGCAAACCTTTATCTTTGCCCCAAATCAATTTGATGCACATAGCTAAAAAAATATCCATATCTAATTGAACCATCAAAGCTTCCATTTCAAGGTTCTTCCCATCCAAGATCATGTTATAAAGGATACATCAATAAAGAATTACATCAAGTAAAAACAAAATATGTAGATTGGTTTTTAGAAGTAATTATCTAAAGTTTTTTTTCAAAATACCAAATGAATTCTCCACAATATTTCTGCCTTGAGAGATATGTTTATTGTACATTGCTTCAAGGACAATATGTTGAATGTTGCTGATACTAAGTTTAAGGATTATGTTGGTTGGTTATTATTTTTTTTTAAAACTATTCGGTAGGTTTTTTTCCAATTTTTTTGGGGACCACACATGTTATTAATATCAATATTTGAGTTCTACATTGTTGTCCAGACTATTAGTTTGATGAATCAACGGAAAATATGAGTTGACTTTGTGAAAATTAAATATTATTTGAATGGAAATTTTGAATTACATTATATGCAACTTGAATTGTTTAGAGGATTTATTTTTATTTTCATTTTATTTAACATAACTAAGTATTTTTGAAGATTTTTTTTAAGTTTTTATTGTAAATTATGCCTTTTTGAATAATTGTTACATTTATTTTTTTCATTTTTCATTTTAATTAGACTTATTATTTTCTTTTTTCAAACAATAAAATTGTGCATATTTCATTATACATCATTTTTTGGCACATATATAATTTCTACATTATTTATTTGCTAGGCCATTTGAATGTGTAATTTTTATTTTATTTTTGTGCATTTTTGAAGATTCTCAAATTGAGCAATTCATTCAGCTTAATTTTTTAATTTGATATTATTGATTTAATGAATTTAACATCTCATATTATTTTGGGAAATATAAAAAAAATTACAATTTTGTTTGAGAAGATTGTGATGAAAGATAATGTTATTGATTTTAATATGAAATCAACCAAAAAAAAACTATTAATGTAAATTTGATAATTGTTGGGAACCCAAAGTCATAAAATATTTTGCAATATTTGCTTTTGATCCATCATAGGTATGGTGTGCTTTGTAGAAGGGGTGTCAACTTAGGCAAAAATATGGTGCAACCATATTTTTAAAATGAATACAAATGCAATTTAAGAACATACACAAGTAAAAAGGTTCATTTTTTTCTTTTTTGGGGGGTGTGTGTGTAGGGGGGTGCAACTTTTTATTTGTGTGTTCCCAACATGTTAGTAGCGTGTTCCCATATGTTTGCATTGATCTTCCACCATGTGATGTTATCCAACTTTTTAATGTGTTTAGAATACCTCCTCAATGTATCCCATTTTTTTTGGCCCAAAGTTTTCCCTTTTCACCTATAAAGGTGAATGAAAGGAGAAGCAATTTGTATTCATATAAAAATTGTTTTTTTGATTGGCCTATCATAAAAATCAAAATAAAAATTCTTATTAGGTAGTCCATCTATTGAATACGATATTATTGAAATTACAAAACTTACATTAGAAGGAAAACCCCCCTTTTCCAACTACATTTCCAACTCCTTTTCAACTATAATTTTTAGTTGAAATCAACAACCTTAGTTGGAAGATTTTATTTGCAACTAAAAACCATGGCAATCAACAAGTTGAAAGCGACATTCCAATAGAAAACGTTAGCCATGTGTTAACACCACATCAATTGCCACTTCAAATCATTTTAATTGTGAATGACATCAACTATTATAGTTGAAAATCATTTTCAACTTGAGCAATAGGGTGGATGAATTTCATCTATTGACATTCATGTTTCAATATTCAATATTAGAATAAAAAATAAATTTATATGAATCATTAAATTTAAGAAGGGAAGATATTTTAACACATGGATTAAGGAAACTGTGCTATGTGGCAGTGATCAACTATTTTAAAATTAAATATTGTTCATAAGTAACATTAGTTTAAATCATCCATCTTTCATTCAAATAGATTTTGACATGTGGACATAAATTTTATATCTAAATAGGCCTAGGTACCTACCTACTTGATTAAATTGAAGTACCTATGTAGGTAGGTAAATAACATATTTACCTATAGTAGGTAGCTAAATTACCTACCCATCAAATTACTAAATAAAGTGGTTTAGGATAATACTATTTTATTTTTGGTTTAGCTTTTAGGGTTGAACCATTTTGATTGGCTCATCCCAAGTACCATTTTTAAAAGAATGGTTGATGCATCTAATTATATAATTTGCAAATTTGAAACATATGACAAAGAATATGGGACAAACATTTTAGTTGCATTTCAATTGTAACTACTAAGATAGACATGTTGATAATTTAAGGAAAAAGATTTCTAAATCTTTGTACATTGTTCTATTGCCTTTGGAGTTCCAAAAGATTTTGTAGCCCTTCACTTGGTGCATCCAATGAAATAAAAATCATTCAAATCAATGAAGGAATGAACAAGACATGTCTTTTCCGAGTGAAAGGGGTCATAGGCATGTGGGTTGACACATATGACCAATTTGCATTTTAAAGCTTGAAATCTTTGGACATCACTCTATTGTCTTTGCACTTCAAAAAGGTTTTGTAAAATTTTAGATTGCACTTTCATAGTTTTTTAAATTGTTCAAAACAAACAAGAAATGAAGAATGAACAAACAATATATGAAAGGTAAGGGGGTCTAAACGTTTTATTTTCTCCTTGAAATATCTCATCCTCTTCTTGGTTTTTTGTTGTTACTCCTTTATTTTTGGAGTTTTAAAAAATATTGTAAATCTTCACTTGGTTCCCCCATAGTCATGATTTTTTTTGCAAAAAGACAAGGAACTTCAAAAATATGGTGGGGGTTGTCATCATTATTAAATATTTATAATAATAAAATTAATGATATCGATATTATTATATTTGATCTTGCTAGATATTATTATTTAAATTTAAATTTAAATTAATCATATAATTGATGGTAGTAATTATATAAAATAATAATAATGATATTTATAAATAAACATTCATTTTACGATATTTTGCTAAAGATTAATTGTAAATATGATAGTTAATATTGTGTATAATGATAATACATATTTATACACATTAATACATAAGAAAGTAATACATATTCAATTATAATAATGCACATTAATGCAAATATAAATCATATTTATAATGAAGTAATTTTAGTTATGAATTTAAATTTTATTAGCGAATAATGGTTCATAATATTATTAATATTGATAATAACTTATAATTTATACATAATAGTAATATACATCTATGTTATATTAATTAAGTGATATATTTATTTATTTACATTAGTAGCTAATAAATAGGTACCTATTCACCAAAGAAATGTTAACCCTAATGGCTACCTACCTAGTTATTCTACTAGATATTATTTATATTGCTAGATATTAATTAAAATTGTATCAATTAAAATTTCAAATAATAATTACTAATTAAATATTTAATTATAACTTAACTCATTATTTATAATTATTTATATAATTGATGGTAGTAATAATACAAAATAATACGTAATAATGATTATAAATAAATATTCATTTTATAATATCTTGTTAAACATTAATTTTTAATATGATAATTAATATTATGCATAAAAATAATATATATTTATATACTTTAATACATATAAATATAATAATTATGATTGAATATCAATTATATGAAATAATTTTACTTATAAAAAATAATTTAATAGTGAATAATGGTTGATAATATTACTAAATAGATAATATTTTATAATTTATACATAATAGTAATATATACCTATGTTATATTAATTTAGTTGAGATATTATTCCAATGATGATTTTCATCCGAGCTAGTTTAGGTAGGACAACTTTAGGGTCCATAAGTTGTCATACATTAAACAATTATAGTGCAAAATTTTGATTTGGAATGGTATGTTGTTTTACATCTTTTGTTGTAGCAATGTAATGAAATGATAGAAATCGTTTTTTTTTCTTGTCGTTTCACATCTTTTATTATCGCAACATAATGAACAATGGTGGATGCAATGGGCATTCAAGTGGTAGCACAAGGTGTATGAGGAACCAAGCTCCATAGTAGAAGGAAATGAAAGTTGTTGGAGTTTCAACAGGCACCTATTCATAAATACAATGTAAAGTTGTTGCATATATCCAACTATGTCTCTTGAATGCTAGTTGGCATCTTAGCTATGCCTACTTATTGCTTCTAGACATGTGATAGGAACGTAGGTCTTAGCCTAAATATGATCATTTGTCTTTTTGTTTGGGCATCAACTTTCTTCCTTTGTTTTTTGGAAAATGCTACTGCATAGAATATCACATCAAGCTTTAAGGTTTTGGTGGTCTTTTTTGGTTTTTCATGGCAAGCAAGTTGTGAAGATTGTTGGAGAGAATATTGTATGTAATGTTGTAGAGGAGTAAAACCCTAGGAGGAGATGATGATTCAAAGCCACCTGTTGAAAAAAATCTCATGAAAAACAAGTGCAAGGGAATTGTGCCCTACCCAATAATAGTGTAAGAAGTTGTAGTCTTGAGGAAGAGGATGGAGAAGACCACTACCACACGATTAGAAGCAACATGTCAACCAAGACTGGGGTGGAGTATTGAAGTTTATGGGGGTACTTCAACAAAGTTTATGGGCACCAACACTTTACTCGTATCTGCAATGTTTTCATGTGAATATTTGTCTTCATGGAGTTTATTTTTATTGAACTATTCATCTTTCTCACATTTGATCTTTCCATTTCAAAGTTTTGTTCATCCCTTTTCCGTTGACTTTTGCCCTTGCATTGACAAGTCTAGCCACTGCCAATGTAGTTTGTCAAGGATTATTTAACACCTTTAAAAAATATTTCTAACTCTTATAGATTCCAAGGATTGGATTGCAAACCCATGATGGAAGAATTAATTGTTGGTTTGTTTGATGTTTGCAGATGCACAAAATAGGATTGCTTGGAAGTTTGTCATATGTTGTAACAAATTTTTAGCAGTGCATGCCTCTTCAAGCCATTATTGTCAATACAATATTTGACCTCCTTGTTGTTGAAAATGGTGCTTCAACAGAAGATATCAAGGTTAATTTTAGAATTGTAAATTCTTGGGAAAGTGGGGGCAACCCACATCATGGTTTTCATAGGGAAACTTACAACATATTTTGTTTTTCCATATGTCTTACCTTTTGGCGGTAGTCATTATTCAATGGCTTATTGTGTGTGCTAAGTATGTGCATGTAATCTCTGCAAGGACATCAACTATAAAGGTGGAACATGCAAGGATTCCTAAGGATGAACACTTTTATTAATAAGTGGCACATCACTGCTAGTATATGTTTGAGTGGTGATTTAACTAGTGCTTCTTTCAAAGTTTGTTTTGATTTTGCATTGATATGTTCTAGTGATAACGTGTTTGTTCACCTTACAATGTGTTTTTGGTAATAATGCCATGTGAGGATTTAACACTAGCTAGTGTGGTTTTTTGAATGTGCAATGATAATTGCAAAACATCAATTGTGGACTACCATAGGAATTACTCAAGTTGTGATTATGATTTATGTCCAACTTGAAGCCATGAAGTGGGTCTGGGCCACTAGCTAGGAGGAGACCAATCAAAATTAGCACAATAGAAGTTACAATTATATGATGACATTAAAGAAGTAGATACAATGGAGGTGAATTTTGTTCCTACACCACTATTTTTGTGGGAAGTAAGTCAAGGTGGCAGAATTCCTTGTCCTCCAAAGTCACAAGGTAGTTGTGATGGTTTGCATATTTTACAGTTGAAAACTTTGTTTGAGCTTGACTGGTTAGCAAAGTTGACAAGTGATGCAACATGCCATAATATGAAGGAACATGATTCAATGCATTATTCAATTTGTGATTTGTTTGACCCAAATGGTAACAAACATTTACACCTTGTTGCTCATTGAATAGGTGGCCATGACTATCATCTTTTCTACCCTATTTGACAAAGTGTTGAGGCCGAGGGTTTGGCGCATTTTCAAAAACATTAGGTTGAAGGTGAACCTATTATAGTTTGTGACATGTTAAAACATGGCAGTGGTCTCAGCTAGGAACCCTTGGTTATGTGGCATGTTGTACGAAAAACTACAAATAACAAATTCAAGGAAGAGACTAAGAGCGTGAAAGCTCTTGATTGCTTGGATTGGTGTGAGGTAAATGCATCCTCTTTCTATGCTGGGAAAATCTTTGGTTTGAAACATATCAAATTTATAAGATGCCATAAGAATAGACAGATGATGTTAAGGCTTCATATTGCAGGTGGAGATCAATATTCATTAGTTATTTATTGGCTAGGAGGAAGGTCGTCTTCAACCTGGAGAATGACCTGAACTGTTGATCAAGGATTAGCCACCTTCAAACTATTTTGAAGAACACCTTCCACGTCATGAAGCCAAGTTTCTTGCTTCACTACGATTTCATGAATACATAGATCTTAGGGATGGTCTTCTCAATTTAACTGCTTTGTTACCAAAAGATGCCATAAAGCCTAATTTGGGTCCTAAAACATACATTACATATGGTTTTAAAGAGGAGCTTGGCAAAGGTGATTTAGTGACCAAGTTGCATTGTGACATGTTTGACGTGGTAAAATGCTTGTTGTCAAGGTTAGACATAATGCACCATTGCCATAGTGATGATGCATAGCTCATTATTATTATGTTACATACAATATTGTAATGAGTTATCCTCTTTTGAAAACAATTCCATAAGACAACATTTAATGTTAGGTTCTAAACAAATCAACAAATGTATGTTATGAGTGTGAGGGTCATCCATTGCTTTGATCGTGAATGTGCCAATGTCTTCTTTGGAATTGTATACGCCTATTCACTTGACAAGCTTTGGTGAGTCACATATCCTTATTAGTCCTAAGTGTGCAAGATACACACCTCAAAAGAAAGTTGGTAGGTGAAAATTAAATCTCATATTCTAAAATCAATGGAAGTGAAAATAAATTCATGGAAACTCTATATGATCATGTATTATTAATGTTTGGTAGCTAATTATTTTTTGAACAATTTATTTATCGTCACTAGTAGTGTGAAGCAACTCGGAGCCCAAGTATATATATATAGCTAGTAGGTATGTACCTACTAGCTTACTAAACATTAATTGTAATGGCTACCAACCTAATATTTTAGGTACACATTAACTAAATATCTAATTATTGATTAAGTAAGTAACTAGATAGGTACTAGGTATTTAATAAATATTTAGTATGATATTTATAGGTACCTAATATAAGTATGACTTACTATTACAAAATATTTTAAAAGATAATTAACAATAATTATATTATTGTTATTTGATGAGTATGGAAGGTATGTTTGAGAAAGCCAATCCTCCATAAAGGTGTAGGGTTAAAATGTTGTCTTTTCATTTATTTGCCCACTTGAAAAACATTTTCACATTTGAATTTGACCATATGTGTTTTTGAATTATGTAAGTAGGTGATGATTAAATAAACATCACAACATGGAGTTGGTAATTTTGCACTTGTAGTTTAATTGATCGTCACTAGATTTAGATTAGTCACAACTTTATTTGTACTCCTCACAATCAACATTTGAAACATAAATGTATCCTTCATTTCATCCATCAATCATCCTAATATGTCATCCAACTACAAATGATGTTCAATTGAGATCGTCACAAACTCGACTTTTCAAGTTATGACATTTCCCAACTAAAATAATGACATTTAATCATGTCACATTTAAATCAACCTTTCAACTAAAAGTCAACTTGAAAAGTTGACAATGCTACCTTGATTGGAGGAGGTAGTCCCCCAATTGAAAATTGATTTCAACTTCCAACTATCTAAGTTGGTGGCTCAACTTAATTGGTGGTTATCATTTTTAATAATTAAAAAAAAATCATACTTAAAATCCAGTTGGAAATGACGTGTAATTGAAAGCTATTTGATTGAAAAAAAGGGGTTTTCCTTCTAGTGTTATAATTATGACACATATAATGGCATAAAAAGTATGACAAATGTAGTTGGATGTGTTTCTTCAATGCAGAAGTCTAAATACAATGGTGGTGTGCTTTCACTATGGGTAATTAGGTTCTTGGACAATGTGCAAATTGATGTTATGCTATAATTTCAGCTCTTCACTCTTGTGTGGGACATAGAGAATCATGTTATTATTTATTACTTTGTCATTAATTTGATTCATTTTGGGGCATTCTTTCTTTCACTAGAGTGTATAGTTTTTATTCATGAACAAATTCTTTGTTTCATTATGTTTATGTTGTTTGACCATGGATCTTTATTTTGGCAAGCCATCGAATAGAAAAGTTAGATCCATGTATTGTGTATGCTCATCATCTTCTTAGTTTAATTTTGTTCAAAGGAAACTGGGAATAACTCCACTATAATGATTCACTCGTGTGACGTGTGTCGTTGGCCCAAGTGTTATCGCATCCTCAACTGATTTTTCCTTCCAAAATCAGAATTTATTTGAATTTTCAGCAGCAAAAATCACTTAAAATCAATATTTCTCACATTCTGAATCCAAATCTTACCAAATAAATTCCATTAAATCCTCCTCATCAAGATCTTTCCAACAACACCAAAAGCACAATCCAATTCCTCCCAAAATTTCAGGTATGATTTAATTTAATTTTCAGTAAAGAAATCATTCAATATTCAAGAACTTTTGCACCACAAGTCCAAACGTCATGAAACCAAGCCCATGCACCCTCCTTGTTGAGAGCTTTCCAAAGACACCAAGAACACGATCTGAAGCATCCTGGTTCGGTGGATCCCATAAGTACAAAAGAAACTACCTTCCTTCATAGATAGATCAACTAGTGTGGCCTGTGCTGATGGCCCAAGTGTGAACTCATCCATATCCTCAACTGATTTTTCCTTCCAAAACCTGGTTTTTTGGAATTCATTTGAATTTTCAGTCACATAAATCACTTTAAATTCAATATCTCCCACATTCTAAATCCAAATCTTACCAAATAAATTCCATTAAATCCTGCTCATTAAGATCTTTCCAAGAACACCAAAGGCACATTCCAATTCCTCTGAAATTTTCAGCTACGATTTAATTTAATTTTCAGTGAAGAAGTCATTCAATATTCAAGAACTTCTACACCGCAAGTCCAAATGCCATGAAACCAAGCCAATGCACCCCCTCCTCCTCAAGAGGATTCCAAGGAGACCAAGAACATGATCTGAAGCATCCTGGTTTGGTGGATCTCATTGGTACAAAATAAACAAAACAAAACAAACAAACAACCTTCCTTCATAGATAGATATGTGGTTCAAATGGTTCCTACATTTTGTATTCAACTTGTATTCAAATTGTTATATCTTATGTCCCTCTTCACAAATAAATTATTACTATTGAACCCATGTGTTGTATAAAAAAAATTTTGCATGTTTGTTTTGTCTTTTTTTTCATAGTAGTTCACTCAAGGGAATGATTTAAATTTTTAAATAATAAAAAACCTTATATACTTTTATATATTAAAAAAGGTAATAACAATTGATTGTGCAAAAGGGTATGTTATCAAATAACTGATTAATAATTCCTAGTTAACCTATTAGTTCTACATTGGTTATAACTAATTTTTCAAAATGTATTATTATTTTAAAATTGATAACTTGCTTGGATGATAATTGGGTCAAAACTCAATAATCAGCCAACATTGTTACCAACACCCACAAGGCTCATATAAGTTAGTGATGGGACATGGATCTTGAATTCCTAAACCTTTTTGAAAGGGGGTGGGGGGTGGGGGGTGGTGTTTCTTTTCTTTTCAAATACAAAAATTGAAACAAAAGACAAGGGGGGTTTTTTTTTTCCTTATAACAAATATATGGGCAAAACAACAACCGCAAATAATAATAATAATAAATAATAAATAATAAATAAATTTTTTTTATGGTGATTATAAAAGTTGTCTTTGTAAGGCATTTATTTGGAACATTAGTTTAAAGTACATGGTTTATTTATTGTTGGAACCTAATTTGATGTGAACATGGTTCCAATTTTTTTTGTGTTTTGGAAGGCTTATTCATTTGATAATGTCAGGCACTAATCATGTTTTTAAAAAATAATTCTTATGTGGCTTAAATGTTGATCATCCCCAGGAGAAAGTAGAAAAAATATTGATTGTGTTAGAATGATTTAACCAAATATGGCTATAAAACATATATGAAATATAAATCAACCTTTTATGTTTATGGCTACATAATGAAAAACAATTTTTTTTAAAAATTAGGCAAGTGAAACCCTCCAAAATCATTTATTTCAAATTTTCCTTTTTGGTGAAATTTCACTAGTTAAAAAAAAAGGTTGCCACCAATTTCACAACATTTTCCTAGATTGTATTGGTTTTATTTCATGGACAACCCCCATTCTTATATAGCTAATAGAGTCATGGCCCCTTTTATGTTGTAAACTTACATTTTGAATGCTCTTCCTTATAAGTACTACTCCCTCTTCCCTATGCTATTGTTACCATATTTGAAGTTACCAAAAACTTAGGTTGCATTGCTTTCATCACTTAATATTTATTAGGTAGGTGATTTTTGGGTCACTCAAATATTTACATTTAACAACAAATATATTATTTATTATAATTCATTTAAGTTATTGAATAAAGTGGAGCCCATGTTGCTTGCAACCAATAATTTGTATTGAGAAAACGAATTTGTGCAGTGTTTTTTTTTAATGTGATCTTTTCATGAATAGTAAATGAATTGAATGATCAATCATTGTTCCATACTATTTTTATTTTGGCATCATAACAAAGTTGAATTTTAAAAAAATTATCAAACTTGATTTTGAAAAATGAATAGAGAGGGTATATTCAGACTATAGCCTTGCAGTAATTTTATAATGGTTTTCAACAATTCAACTTCATACTTTCAAAAAACATTGTTTCAATATTCATAGGATTATTTAATACCAAAACTAACCGTAGGATAAATGTATGTTATAAGAATACCACCTTTTGAACATTGTTTTTTTTCTTCCTTTAAATTTTTTTTCTAATGTAGCATCCCAAACAAAATTTAGTGTTAATTAGGAAAAAAAAATTGCCCCACAACTAAAAAGTGTGTTGAAATGTGGTGAAAATTTCCCCAAAAATGTTTTTTTCTTTGTGAAAATTTGGAAAATTATTTTTAGAAAACAAGGAATTTAACAACATATATATATATATATAGTTTTGAGGTGATTGTTTTTTCAAATTTCATGTAAGGAAAAATAAAATTTGGGAGTCTTCCCATGGACTTTGGAGGTTGCTTTGATATGTGCATGTATTTGTGTGTTGTTATTTTGGTTAGTCACCTTCTTATAGTGGTTGTGATTTTGGTATAGGAGAAGGGTTTCCATGGAATCCCTTCCACTGTTGAGTGATTGTTAAAATTAGGAACAAACCCCCCTAAGTTATTAGAGTCGTTCTTAAGATACATAATTGTTGTCTTCAAAAATTCAAAGATTGGGTTATGGTAAATACCACAATTTCAAACATTTGAAAATAATAATAATCGTCGATAAAAGCACCAATTCATTGTTGATTCTTTCATGAAAAACTGGGTTTTAAAAAGCTTTTCAAATAACTAGGACTAGTGATTATTTGATTATGTTTTTTTTTCCCCCAAAGAACCCAATGGTTTTCCAATTTTTAAATCATTTAAAATTTGGAACCAATGGTTCTTCATAAACTCAAATAATTGCATAACGTTGTTCCCTTTTGAAGTTGAGTTGGTATTGAAAAAGAATGAAGGGATGAGTGCATGTATGCACATGTTTTTCATTCTTTTATCAATTTGGTGATAGAGTAGGAGTGGGACTCATCCATAAGAAAATTTAGATAAATTTGGAAATAAATTATAGATGAAATTCAAACTTTGAAGCATATTTACAATTTTTTTTAATTGCTAGAACCTAATGAAAAAGTTTGGAAAAAAAATTTAATGATTTTTGTTGAAATTTAGTAGATTTGGACAAAAATTTGATGAAAATGTAGGGAACTTTTAGGTTAAAAAAACTGCAAAAACTCATTAGGAAAAAAACCATTGAGAGGCGCCAAAGGGGAGTGCTACTCCACATGAAAAAAACATACTTTTTTTTTGGCTTTTTTTTTGGCTTTTTTTTTTCAAAAATGCAATTTTAAATATTGTAAAACAAAATAAAGCACATGTAAAAAAAAATTCAATGTATGTGGAAGGCATATTATGAAATGAAATCTATCCTCTACAAATGGTAGGACATTTTTAAAAAAATTATTTTCACTTTAATGGGCATTTCATTTTTTGAAAAGCCCTACCTTTTTTCATCCGCGCAACAACCCAAAACCACCACCCATCACACCATGCGCAGGACCAATCTCAAACCCATCATCAAACTAAAGCCGA
>Ga0116227_10007330_pt1 | contig 21647 bp, 17 predicted proteins | sample S1TSphgellanicum_FD_89693 | JGI IMG/M metagenome (GOLD analysis project Ga0116227, IMG submission 89693) | Host-associated microbial communities from peat moss isolated from Minnesota, USA - S1T2_Fb - Sphagnum magellanicum MG | ecosystem: Host-associated > Plants > Peat moss > Unclassified...
GCGAGGAGGTAGAGACTGGGCGTGGTGGGGGGGGTGGGGGGTAGGGGGGGGGGTGCAGAATCACCCAACAAAATGCTCAAAATTCAACATCGCCCCTCCCCCTCCCCCTCCCCCCAAATCCCATAGGTGTAAAAATTACAAAATCATCTTCAAGAAAACCCACTCATGGAAGGCTTTCCAAAAATAACAAGAGCTTGTCCCCCATTTTTCCTTTTAAAAAAAGTTAGTTTTGATTTCATTGAAATTTCAACGACAATTTTTTTCAATATTCAATAACTCTTACACCATAAGTCTAAAGGTTGCACCCTTGCTCATTGAGGACTTTCCAAGGTACCAAGAGGTGTGGTGGGAGGCAATGTGATTTGGAAGATCTCCACATGACAAACAAACTAACCTTCCTTATATAGGTTGTATTGACTTTTGAACCATTGAATAAAAATGAATTTTTAATTTATTGGCCCATGATTATTTGACCCAAATTATCACACAAGCATGAAGCAATCACACGTAGTGTAGTATTGAATTTTTTTGGCAATCAATGATAAATTTGTGCCAATATTCAATATGATGAGAGACTTGAAAGTATAACATTTAATGTAATGTATTTAACAATTACATATCCAATTATTCATATGCTTATATATATATTATCATATGTCATACATATCAATTTTTAATCTTCGAAACATTTGCACAATAAAGTCCTATGACAAGGGCATTCTAAAAATTAGGGGCCAAGGACAAGAGGTAGCCTAGGCAAGTCCAGCCTCACATATTGGGAACGTCCCCACCCCAACCCCCCACTAAGGGCTTTACTTGTAACCCACAACTTGTCAATTTCCACATGGACAAAAAAGAATAATTGTTTTTTAATTTAAAAATATTTTTCATAAAATTAATTTTATTATTTTTTCATGATCTACTATGATATTGTCATAGTAAGAGTGAAAATATTCAGATTGTAGCTTGAGATAATTATGATGGTTTTTCAACACCTCAGCTCCATATTTTCATTAAAAAATCATTTGACATGTCTTCCTTTGTAAATCCTTCCTACTTTCTTTGTGTGGATATCATATGTGACATTCAAAATAAAGATATTGATGAAAGACTTACCAACAATTATAGCAATATCAATATTTGTACGATATACTACGTGGTATAACACTAAACACTCCTCTACTCAGACCAATGCATCCCTCAAAATAATATCCAACAAAACATCCAACAAAATAATATCCAACAAAATATCCAACATAATAATATCCAACAAAATATCAGTTTCTTTCCTAGTATCCTATATACTATCCAATGAGTTTTTTTGTGGGCAAAGTTTTGTTATTTTGTGAAAATAATTGAGAAAAACTTGGAAAAGCAGTTTTTTTCCAGCAAAATTTCCACTTATGTTTATAAAAAGAATAAATAGTATTTAGACCGGTATAATATACATGATACCAAATCACACTAGTTTTTAATTCACAAATGTTGGATGCTGTATTAGGTCCCAATAGATAGCAAGCATTTTACTTCCATATCTTGTTATAGCCAAATTTGGATAAATCTTTCATGCATAACATCCATTTTGACTACATCACAAATTTGACAAATATAAATAAAATTGTATGATATTGCAAGGTCATTCCAACACTAAATACATTGAACCTAAGTGATTTGGAGTTTAACACATAATCGAGTCATGGTAGAAGTTACCTAAGTTAGGTCTATCACCCACCTTGCTATTAGTTGAAGTGGGTAACTAAGTTAATGAGTCATTGAAATAGCATGTGAATAATTTGGTCACACATTTAGCATGTTTAATGCAAGAGCATTGTCTTCATTGCAGTGGTTAGGAAGTGATCACCTTCAAAAGCATGTAGTAAACCCTTTGAGTGGCCTATAGGATGAATGACATTCCATTGCACATAATTGGTCAATTAAGAGTTTTTCATTTATTTTCATTTACTTAAAACATGACTAGTTAACAAAAGATAGTTGACAAAATCAATGTAGTTAATCCTATTTTTTCTAGTGCACCTCCTAGAAGCCATTAAAATCTTAAGCCTATAACTATTGTATTAAATGTTATTGTTTTTAAGAGTTTCTTTAACATGTTCAGCCATGGTAAATTTTGTAAGTTTTTAATTGTATACAAATTGAAAACAAAAAAAATCAAAGGTCTTAAGATTTGTAATTACTGAAGGTCATGCCACACCTAGTGAAACAAATCATTGTTTAGTGCAACATAAGTTACAAAAACTAAGCCACAAGTCCACACATTGAGTTTAGTGTTAAGCATCACACCTCCAATGGTAGAGGAATGGAAAGGAATTTTAAGGATTATGTTACTTCACCACTCGTTGCTAATTTGTCACTATGTTTTTTCAAATTTTCTATACAAGGTTTGGTGGTAGTTTAAATACATGCTAAAAATGAGGTGATAATCTCAATTAAACTAACATTAACCTATTGACCTTAACACATGTCATCTTAACTTTCTACCATACCTATTGTCACTTCAAAGCCTCTATCTTCAAATGTTGTTTTCCTTGCAACCCCCACTTTGATCTTACCCTTGGTTTTCCACACAAGCTCATAAAACCTTTTGAACCTACACCTCAACCTTACCACTATAATGGATTTAGTGATTCACGAACACTTTTTGTAATGTGCTAGCAATGTGATTCAAAGTTAGTTATTCAAGGTATTATTTCTTGGTTGACACAATGAAAGGTACAATGGAGGGCTTTGGCAACGTTTTAGCAAATGGTGCAAATTCAATTCTCAATACTAGGGAGTTTTATTTTGTCATTCATGTACAGTCATTGTGTTTATGTTGATACTCGTTTACTTTCAATTATTTACGTACACATTTTGATGCCACTTGACAACCTAATTGAAATAAAAAAAAGGTTGAATTAAACAACATGTTTTTATTATCCAACTTCATGACAATCTAGAATCATTTTGTTTATGCCAAGACTTGTTTGCTTACACTTTTTACTTATACATTTCAATGCCATATCAAGTTAATTAGATTCAAATAATGTTGAATTTTAGAATTTATTGACTATCCAAGCCAATGACAATCTTGTGTCACTTTATTTGCATGTCAATACTTGTCTATTTGCAATTGTTTATTTGCAAATTTTGATGCCATAATAAGCTAATTAGAATCAAAGAAAATTTAATTTTAACAATTTTGTGTTATCCAAATTCATGACAATTTCGAATCCATGGTCAATTTGAAGGTTAAGACTTTAGCAAAAAATAAACTTCCACATGTGGTGAGAGGTGTTTATGTAAGTAGAGGAAGAGGTCAAGTAAATATAAGTAGAGGTAAAACACCAATTGATCATTCCTTAAACTTGTAGGACATAATGGATTTGGTTTAGAAAATGAACAACCTAATTGGGATCACCAAAAGATTTTAGCTTTGATTGATGCTAAGAAGATATTGAAGTTCTTAATGTAAATAATGTTGATCCTTGTGCTCATATGAATTCAATAGTCATCGAGTATCCCAAATTCATGATGGAAGTAAGTGATGTAAGCCTTTTTTCCTTTCCTTTGAGATGGACCATCATGTAAAGACAAATGGTATGTCATCTTTGGTGATTTCAAGAAAAAAACTTCTATTACAAAACAAGCACAAGGATTACAAATTATTTCCCTATCAACCCAACAAAAGAAAATTGCACATGTTGAATATTCCTTATCATTTTACTAAACAAATTTATGATATGATTGATTAATTTATGGGTGCAAAGCTAGTTGTCAACCCACTACATATTCAAGATTTAATGGAAGCGAAAACAATGTTTACATTCCCACTAAGTTACTTCAAAAAAATGAAAATATTCTAATGACGAAGCACCAACCTTCACATTTCAATAATGCCACAAAGGATAAAAAGGAATTCGCCTTTAAAGGACATTTTTGCACAATAATCAACCGATCAAATAAACATAGGTACTCAATGGCCTTTTACCTACAAGTAACATTCTAAGATAGTTTAGTATGAGATCACTACAATTGACAAGATCAAAGGTAACAAGTAATAACTACACATCTTATCAAGTACACAATTTGAATAAAAACTAAACAAGGAATTCAAAAGCAATCAAATAAATTTTGATTAAGTAAGTTTCCAAAATAAGAAGGGATGATTGCATCCTTGATTTGAAATTGACAATAATGAAAAGAAAAGGTTTGAAAACATTTTAATATACTACCTCATAGGAAAATGCACAAATACCTCATATGGGCCCACAATAATGCAATAAATTTTGCAAAGGTTAATAATGAAACCTAGGTGTCTTTTTCTTTTGAACCATGTTAAAAAAACACAATAAACTTATAAGCATCCCCTAAGGCCTTTAAACTTTTATGAATAACCACATATATGTTTTTTAGAAGTTGTAAAAACTTATAAGAAATTTCCAAATATCACATATATGTTTATGTTTTTACATATGTTTTTGTATGTCCCTTACACCTCTTTACAAGACATCTTTGATCGTGCACCAATTGTTCTTCTACCTTTTATCTATAACTTCCAAATAACATTATATAAGAATGAACCCATGAATAACACTTATAATGATTTTGTAAGAAAATTTCTCAAGTTGGTAAAAATATACGGATTAAAAGGATTTTTTCACAAGAAGAGAAGGACATGGTTGAAATAGTTGAAAAAGGAAACAAGTAGATTGCACAATTCATTCAATCAATGTTCGAAAAAATATATTAACATGGGTGTTGAAATTGAGTAACATTGACAAGTAATCCAACATTTTTGCACTATTTGGCCATGAAATCATCTTCTTAAATATAATGTTCGTTGTTCATATGAAATTTCATATGACTAAAGCAATAGTTGATCACCTTTTAATAAAAAATTCATAGCTACATGTTAACAATGTTGCACCATGCATTATTTTAAACAAAGTACAAGCAATGCAAACTTCAATTGTAAATGGCAATACATGTACTATGTATCTTGTTTCTCCATGAAAAACCTTTGAAATTAACTAGCAATATTAAACAAGGTGCAATTTGATGGGGGTGATCATAGTCAAACAAGCTAAAAACCATGCCAAATAATTTAAAAACTATCAATTTTTTCAAACATATATATGCAATGCCATTTTAATGTCATGTTGATCAAATATTTTTTTGCTAAATGATTTAAATGACTTGTGTTGAAGATTTTATTTTAAATAATTTAATTGAATAAATTGATTTTGATTTTAATAAAAGACTTTAAAGTTTTAACACCAAAAATTAATTTTATAAAACATTAGGCTAAAACCTTTTAATAATTTTTTTTTGATAGGAATGTTTTTGAAATGATGATAACCTACCATCCACATATGAAAGACATTCATAATTTTCAAAATGTGGTACTTGAAATCTTTCAAAATTCAAAATATAATTTTAGAATGTTCAAATTTCAAAATTCATTTGCTAGATTTAAGTGGGTCATAATGTGCATGAAATATGAAAAAAATTATGGTTTATGATACAAAAAACCAAAGCTTAAAATTCATATTTTAACACGATTTGAAATTATGATCATTTTTCAAGATGAAACATAGAATTTGGCATAATTTACACACTTTTTAAAAATTCAAATTTATTTTTAAAAGTTTATCACAAATAATGTAATTTATTGAGAGAATTATAAATATTTTTAAGAACATGTTGAAAAAAAATCCTTCAAAAAATGCTTTCTATGAAAAAATTAAAATGTTCAAAAAGGGCCCATTTGTGGTTGAGTCCTTTGTCACCATTAGCTCATTTGATTATGATTGCATGTTGATAGTTGAAATTTTCGTTACCATTGTTCATCATTAAATTAGTTACAATAAAGATTGGAAACCATGTTGTGTTTTGTGTCTTAATCTAAAAACATAAATCATAAAATTGTTGAAAACATGCCAATCATCAATGAAATAAAACACCCAAAAAAGGGGAGAAAAAGGTACAAAATGGATGGACTCATGTTCGTGCAAAAAGAAAAAACCACCAACAAGGGTGAACAACAAGGGGAACATCAACAAATCAAGTACTTAAACCTCCCCAATTGTAAGGAACATATAAGATAAGGAAAGGGGAAGAACACCTAAAAGAACATTTAGCCTAAAAGAACCTCACCTACAATAATGACACATTTCAAAATAGAAGCTGCCCATGCTCATTACAACGCCACCAATACCTTCTACTTATAAAAATGAACAAAAAACCAAAAGAAGAAGGCCTCTAAAGCCTTTTGCACCCCATGCCATGTTGACACATTGATGAAAAAAACCATTGGCATGCTAATGCAAACACCCAAACACCTTTTATGGCTAAAGGGAGAAACTAATCCACTAGGTATTGATCAAGATAAAAACCATCCTTAAGTTGAACCACAATTATAATGACAACCCCACGAAATACATCTGACCACAAAACCAAATTTGTTAAAGTGGGATCAACAATGACATTATCAATCAACATTTGGATGCCATCCACCAAAACCACAATATCAATTCGTCAACATGTAGACTAAAGAATAGGCGATGAATGAACATGGGTCTGTTCACATAAAACCTAGAATCCTTCATCCCTTGTGATAGATGCAGAGACATCCCACATAATAGCATGGGAAGTCATCTTTTCACACCATTGTCACAATGAAAAACCTGAGTTGCTCGTTCTTACCACCTTTAATAAGGGCAAAAGTCCAATAGAAACCTAGTAGCAATGATGGGGGCAATTATAGCCTAACTCTTTAGATAGGTCATGATTGGAATAATGCATTTTGCATAAATGAAGCCTAGCCCTCTAGAAAAATGGGGAGACAAACTTGTTGTCAAACTAGGGGAACCTAAAGGCACTCAAAATAACATGGGCCCAAAAATCTTTTAAAAACTCACAACAAAGCCAAATTGAAAGTGACATGTTAGCCTCAAAAAACCTGAAAGAAGGGGGGACGCAATTGAGTAGATAGGAAGGACTCTAAGCAAAACACCAAAGATCCCCAAATGTTACTTAGACTTCCTCTAACTTTCGGAGCACATTAACATGACAAACATTTTCATTTAAAACCTCTTACAAAAAGGATGAAGAGAAGGAACCTGAACCAAAAAGAAACCCAAGATATTAATGTCGTTAATAGGGCAATAAAATTTAGCTAAGAGGGCGAACTTAGGAGGCAAGCCAAAAGGGGCCCAATCGAACACTTGTGAAGATAAACATCCAACCCCACAGAAACCAATTGGAAGACAAAATGATTAAAGGCAAGGGGAACAATATGGGTAAGGTTGAAAATATGGGTGTCATCAATCAAAGGAAAAAACATGAGGGAAAAATGTTTGAAGAACAACACAAAACACAAAAATGAATGAACACAAAAAAAGCCTAGCAAGGGGGTCACTTTAACATGTGCCCATAGATGAAAGGATGACAAATAAATTTCTTGAGGGAGAGTGATGATTAAAAAACAAAGGAAGCTGAAGAATTTTTTTTTTAAAAACAAAAAGGAAAAGTTGAAATAATTAGCTTCATGTCGTTCAAATCTTTTAAAAAATGGTCGTATGCAAAATGCAATTGAAGGCATTTGCTACATCCACCTAAAGCACCACCCAATTGAGGTTGACATCTAAAGTGATTCAAATACCATGGACCATTATTTCGCAACCACCCCCAACCACCACATTAAACTAATGTAGTGACAAATGAGAAGAAAACACATTGCAAAAATATGAATATAAAACCATGTTCATCAGTTGATAACACGCTTCACCCACTACAATTGGTCAAATGCCACTTGAAGGCTTGGCCAAAGTTAGAATCTTAACAACACCAATAATGCAGGCCATGGATTGTGTGATGCAGCCAATGACCACATGGGAATTCAATTGATGAAGTTGAATGAAACCATTAGCTAAATCCTCAAGGTTGAAAGAATCTAAAAAATGCTCAAAAACCATGTTGGACCAATCATTTGCTAACAAATGGGATATGTGCAAAAAAGTTAACCTAAACGATTCCATGGAAAATTCCACATCTATGTTTAGTTGAAAATTTGTCAAAGAGTCTAAACAACAGGAATCCAAATCCAAAAGATGTAAGGCTCACAATGCACAAACCTTCTTTGATGATGTTGAAGCTGAAGCAAAAGGGGTGAGAGCCTTAAACACACCTGCAAACTCCCTAACCCACCCAAGGGCGATGCTTTGTCCTAACCAATGCAAAGAAGGCACAATAGAAGCAAAAACTGGAAGAAGTAGGGTTGCCAACAAAGCTCAATCTGAAAAGAAAACCACCGCAAGCACACACACTCAAAAAAGATGTTATGCATGAAGTTCCTCCCAATCCCTAGACAAAAACCACCAAAAGTTTACCCTAGTCCCCCTATGCCCAACTATTTCATAAAATTCATATTGTAATTGATCCTATGGCTTTGCGTTGTAATGGAAGATTACAACAATAAAAGATTAAACATAATCTAATTTTCATTAGATTTTCATCATATTTATACATGTTCATACATGTTTTAAATGCATGATATCCATGTTTAAACAATATGAACATTTGGAAAAACAAATTTTGCATGATCACTATTGTTTTAAATTGTGACCCAAGAAGTTTGTGATGCATTACTAGGTGTGGGCACAATGAAGTTAATTTACAATGGCAAGTTAATTTTTGGTGTTAAGTTTGTTAATAAAAAAACCAAACCAAATATAAATGAAAGTAGTTGGTCATCAATTTCACACTAACATTTTTTACAACTATCAATATGCAGGGCTAAACTTTAGAATTATTAGAATTTCAATTTGCCATAAGGCAAAGTTAGATTATGAAATCCATTGCTCATCCAAAGTTATGGAAACCTTTTGGATGTCTACACCCTTGGGGAGAGAATTTGGCAACCATGTTGCCTTGTTATAATAATTAAAAAGTTCACATATTGGGAATTTTTTTTAATTAATTAAGGAATTATAGAAATATATATAATGTGAAAAGACATTTCAATATGATGTTTGGTTGAAAAAAATAGAATCATGGTTTTATCATTAGTTTTAAGGAAAGAAAAGGAAAACATCTAGTTTAAGTAAACATGAATGAATGGAGGGTTTCCAATTGGAGGCTTTATGCTTAAGGTTGTTCAAATTTTAAAGTCTAAAGAATTATGGTGTATTGGTTGGCAACATTTCATTTTAAAGTTCAAAATCATAATTTTTGGTTTTAAAAAAATTCAAATTTATAAATGTCCATTTTAGGTTTTGTACAACTCCATAAAAAGGACCAACATCTCATTATGTGTATCAAGCCCAAGTTATATTTAGTTGGCATGTTCAAAGTTCAAATTACACATAATTTCAAAAAATTACACCATGTAAATACCTCAAATTGGGGCTATTCATCCAACAAAACTAGGGATGAAATCAAAAGTCATGACAAAAATGAAGGAAATAAAATAGAGACCATTTTTTTTTTCTCACCTAAATTGATCTTCACATGAGTTTACCCTCAAATTTGGATTTGTTTTACTTGCACCTTCCACTTTTGTTCACATTCTTCATTACATGCTACTCAAGTTTCATTAAATCAAGTGTTGTTGGAAGAAATCGCATAAATTGATCCCTAGTAATTTCATTAAGGGGCAACCCATTTTGCACCACATCATTTTGACTACACTCAGATTAGGGATGAAACAAGGACTAGAGGGTCGTAGGGAAACACAATGATTGGAAGGTCAAACTAGAGTGCAAAGACATGGCAACTTTACATTTAACTTCAATCTTCTCCAAGTTTTCATGGTTAGTTAGTTGTGCAATGATTTAAAATTTCAACCATATTAGCAACATGACATTGATGAATTTAAATTGGTGAAAACTTGGATTGTGGGCAATTTGCATTTAACAAAGTCATTCATTTAACACATCCCTCTCCATGTTTTCTTCCACATATAATTGGCAATGATATCATGGAAAATAACTTAATATACTATGTTGGTAACTTCGAAATTCATTATATATATATATGTTGAAATTCTCAAAAATTTGAAATAACAACAAATTGATGAAGGAAAATATTGAATTTTTTGTATTATATTTTGGGAATGAAAATCTCAAAATGAATCGATTATTTGATAAACATGTGTTGCAATACTAAGGTACTATAATGTTACAAAACAATGGGATTGAGACAAGCATTTTTTTAAATTCATAAGTTTATGCCAAATTTTGGCCTTAGAATTATTATTTGACAAATGTAAAGGATTTTTCAAGGAAAAAATGACTCAAATTTGCTAGATTTGGATTTTTTCTTCCAAATTGATAATTTTTTATGATAAGTTGTATTAGATAGCCACTAATATAAAAGGATATTTCTTCAAAAAAATTCATAGAAATTGAAAACATTTGTTTTTTCATGTTATGTTAAAATAATGAAAGTACTTAAAAAACATTAACTATAAAATCCACAATGGAAACATTCTTATTTTTGTGGTTTAAATATTACAACCATCTTATTGGATAATCTAACTACCACTATAATTCAATTGAAGATTGGAAATTATTTCAAAAAATCACACCAATCATGTTTAAAGGTTATAAGGAAGAAAATTGAAATTTGTAATAAAAGTAATAAAATGTATTGACATGTTTCTAAGTGATTTTTAAATTCACACCTTTTTTTATTAAATTCACACCTTTTTTTTCACGCGTTCGATTATATGTAGATTAAATTTGAGTGTGTCTGCCCCACCCCCTTGTAAACAATATGCGCAACGTAATAAAAGATGGAGTTCGCGATGTGGCAAGAGCTGATCGAAGATCTCAATAACAACTACGAACAGGAAGGAGTGGTCCTCACCATCAAGACAAGCAAGGAGAAGCAGGTGGTCATGAAATGTGACCGAAACGGGGAGTACATCAAAATGTTGAACCTAACGGATGAAACCCACCAAAGGGAGATGCACACAAGGTGAACTGGCTGTGAGTTTGAAATCGTCTGCTCGTCAGTAAAGGGTGTCTAGGCAGTCCATAAGATCTTAGGCAACCACAACCATGAACTTGGTGGCAACTTGGTAAGCCATGCGATGAAGCGCCGCTTAAGAGAGTTAGAAAAGGTTAAAGTGCGAGTGTTCGGTGGGCAAGGTTTGGCACCGAAGGACATCCTCTGCATCCTCAATAAGGAGTTTGCAAACATCCATTCGACGGCCAGGGAGATCTACAATGAGCTTGTTGTTGTTCGAGTGGAGGAGTTGAGAGGCCGTGGACCCATCGAAGCTCTAGTGGAGCTGATCTCCTACTCTAATTACTTCAGCAAGGTGCGGTTGGTGGAAGGTGTCGTTGACTGCGTGTTCTTTATGCATTAGTCATCAGTCAACATGTGCCAGACATTCGGCACGGTTTTCCTTCTAGATTGCACGTACAAGACCAACAAGTTTGGCATGCCTCTATTGAACGTGGTCGACATCACGTCAACCTATGCGACATTCAACGCTGACTTCGCCTTCTTGCACGCAGAAAACGAAGAGGCGTACGCTTGGGTTCTGGAGTAGTTTTTCGAGGTTGTGATTCCAAAAGTCCTCTGCACGGACCAAAAGTTGGCCTTAATGAACGAGATTGCACGAGTCTTCCCATGCTGCCACAACATCTTCTATTGTTGGCACATCAACAAGAACATTCTTGCTAATTGCAAGACACGCTTCTTCGATGTTGAATGGCAAAAATTTATGGAGTGATGGAATATGTTTGTCTCCAGCACGTCGGTCGAACTATTCGATGGGGCTCTTGGTGTATTCAAAAAGACCTATTTGGGAACCCATCCAGCTGCTTGGCAGTATGTTAACATGATGTGGATGCCTCACAAGGAAAGGGTTGTTGCCTGTTACATTGATGAGTTTCCCCACTTTGGCAATGCTAGTACCTCGAAGGTTGAAGGAAACCACCACGTTATCAAGTTGTATGTCCGTGTCGGCACTCTTCACCTCTTGACGCTAACGAAGCGGTTAGGTCTCATGTTGGTCAATCAACGTGTGGAACTGAATGCTGCGATTGAGAAGCAGAGGGTGCATAAAGCACATCGGTTCGACCATAGCTGCTTCAAGGACTTGATCTACAAGGTCTCTAATTTCGCTCTAGACAAGCTTCTGCAACAACTTAAGCACGTTGAAAAGGGGGGGACATGAGGAACAACCATGCTTTGTGCGGTTCACGAAATTGTGGGGGTTGCCCTGTCATCACTACATTTGCAGTTGTCTGGAAACCGAATCTCCAATTGTCTTGCATGACATTCATGAGTCATGGCTGTTGGACAAAAACCCCTTGATCCTTCCAAGTGTCAATGTAGCTGTGTTGCCACACGAACCGACGTCACCACAAAGTTTATTCATGCAGACGATGACAACTACCGTACAACAAGTATTCAATAATGGGAATCCTCGAGCAGGAAATTTGATTGCCCGCCTCAATCAGGTCCTGGATACGTCTGATGTTCAAGTTCAAGAGCCTTTGGTCGTGGTCAAGAAACGTGGCAGACTTGCAGGCTCTAAGAACAAGACAATCACAACCAGAGACAAGTCTCACTTTGAGTACGTGGAAGGACGCAAATGTGGGATTTGTGGTCAATCAGGGCACAACTCGAGAACTTGCTCGCATAAGTAATTGAACTGATAAAGGAACATACTCTTAAAGTTTAATCTGCATAAAATTAGATGCGCGAAGTGTGTGAATTTAACCAAAAAAGGTGTGAATTAAAAAATTTCCTGTTTCTAATGCATGGTTATAATACTACATTTATTTTTTAAAATTGCATTATACCTTTAGAATTAAACAAATATCAACTTTTTGTTTTGTGTTTATATATGTTGGGAATGGTGTAATTTCAATGAAATCAAATAATTCATGTCCTTAACAACATAAAGGTGAACACAAAATCAAATTCATTCATCAATCTTGTATATGTTGGTGTTCGCAACCGTGCAATACCATTTTTTCAAATGAAAATGATTTTGTATGTTTCATCTTGCATCCACTACAAAGTGACAACCCATATTAAACTTGTTTTATCAAAAACATTCATAATTAGGTGCATTCAACATGCATTGCATCACATATTACATTAAATCTACACATTATGAATGATTTTGTAAGGTGGGACAACAAAATAAATTCAATTCTTATTAAGTTGAGCTCATGATCATGTCAAATTTCATAAACTTGGAAAAGGAAGTGATTTTTGTAGTTCAGAATCAAAATGGTGCACAATTGAACCATGGGCTAACACAAATTCACAAGCTTCATTACACCCAAGACTTTGGGAAAAATCACCATTATATTCCATATAATTATTCTACAACTTCGAGAAAAAAATGTCATTATGAAATTATTATAAGGTTTTGGGAAATGCTTCATCAAAAGCAAGGGAAAATTGTTACAAGATGGGGGTAAGCTTTTAGTCTTTAAGGTATTTTTTTTCGATACGTGATGAAAGTTTGTATTAGATATTAGACAATTCATTATTTATGCCACCTATGTGAAAGGGTTTATTGAAAGGCAAATGACCACCACCTTTTGAATCTTATTCATGCATGTTGCCCCTCCATCCAATGGTGACCCCAATTTGTAAGTTTTGTGTTTTAGAATCATTATGGGCCACATTGAAATTTTATTTGGATCATAGTGGCCTAATATCTGCAAAAGGATGTCAAAGTTGCATGCAACTACAAAGGATATACAACAAGATATTTTGAAACTCCCAACTCCCAAACTGTAAATCCTCTTGGAAACGGAAACATTGGAATTTTTTCTTTTAGATCTCCCACTTTGTGAAAGTGCATTTGTTCCAAGGATGCCTTAACCTCACTTTTGGCTCATTTCCCTTGTCATGTCCCAACTTTAATTAGCAGTCCAAAACTAAGTTTAGGATAATTTAAGTGTCGTAGAAAAGGTCATCTAAAATTTCACTATAGGTTTGAACTACTTAATATGGGGTTAGATTAATCCCATTGTATTATTTTATGTATGCCCTTTTATGAACATCATAAGGGTTAGTTTACTCCTTAAACTTCAATCATTCCAATTTCCCAACTGAAAGGGGATTAAATGGAACAAAAATACCCTTAGTATCATATGGTGCAAATGAAATTTCAAAAACATATAGTGTAATACCATGGCCATTTTGACACATGTTTGTTGAACAATTAAGTAATTATGATGATTCCACTTTAACAAATGATATATTTCCAAATGTTCCATAGATATTTTATTTTCCTTCAAAAAAAAATTTGGAAAAAATATAATTAGTGTCAAATTGTCCTAGGTATTATGATATGTATAAGTTTTGTAAGACTTGTTGAAATGGGAAATCATGATGTTTTAATTTTTACTATTTCAACATTGTAAAGTAACTTTCACATTTAAACTATTACCTCTCAATGTCAAATTACATGAACTAATGAGATTATTTAAGGGTTATGTGTATTTTTGCCCAAAATTAACTTTTTCATTAAAATGTTTTTTTTGCAACTTATTATTAAATATTTATATATTTATTCAAAATATCACATGTTGTGTGTTAATAATTTTGAATAAATATGAAATTTAAAAGTGTGAAAATTTTATGAAAATTTTTATTTCCAAAAAAAATGATCAAAATTTCAAATCATTCCAAAATATGTTCATTGTTCATGGGTTCATTTTCTTTTATTATAAACTACAACTTCACTAAATACATCATGTACATTATACCTTATTTACATATGATAAAAGATTCTTGTAATTTTAACATTTTAAAACATGTTTTGAGATTTTTACAAAATAAATTCAAAATATTTTTTTAAATGTTAGAATTTAAAATATCATTTTTAAAAAAAATGTGGTTAATAATCTCTTATCATCAAAAATATTTTATTGTTGGGAATGTTTTTATGGGATGAAAAATAATAAAATCCTTTGCAAAATTTTCCTTATTTGATGGACCTTTTGCTCACTTCAAAAGTCCTTAACTATAATCATAACTGAAAATTGAATTAAATAGATGTAAAATTTGAATATCTCAACATCATTTGGGTCATTTAACACATTATGCCATGGTTTTCAAATGGGAAAATAAGTAAATTTATGAGTTATGTGGCTCCTTTGAATGTTTTTTTTACCCAACTTGCCAAACCAAAAACCTGGCCTTCTCACCCCCATTCCATCATTTTACTTCAAATTTGTGACAATTCAAAATCTTTGACCTTATTTTTTTCCAAACTTCTAATCATCTACCCACACATGATATTTTATTGGGGAGTTTGTCTTGTCGTTCATTTGCCTTTTCCTTTTTAAACTTGTTTCACATTAACATGTGACATGGCCTCTTTTTAATTCCTTAATGTTCCCATTCCACAACCTTCAACATAATTTGTCTAACGCCACCATGTGATACACCCCTTTCTATACTTCCAATTCTTGTCATGAAATATTTAATCTAATTCATCCTTACATGACGCGCTCCCTAGCTCTTTGATAGATTCAAATGTGAGTTTGAAATTAAAACAACAAAAGAGCAAGGAGTTGGGTGCAGGTTTTTAGCTCGTAGCACTTTTGGGGTAGAGGGGCGTGCTGGAGCTCTGGGATGGGACTAGGAAGATGGACAAGCAATTCACTTATTCACATGGACATGCACAAACCAAACAACAAGTTGGTTAATGCATAATTGGAGCACTTTTGGTGCTAAGACGAGCCACGAGCAAACTTAGATTCACAAGACTCACCATGACCTAGACTTAGGGGAAGCCATCGCCTTCCCCCTTATAGTATATTTTGTGCCTCTCCACGAGGCCCACATCCAAATGGCATTTTGTTCCGGGACTCCCAAGTGGGAGTCCCGAAATTCCTAAAGTTGGGACTCTTGTAACTTTGGGGGCCCATAACTTTGTCTACAAAGTTTTGATTGATATGAGGTCTAAAGCAAAGTTATAGCCCTTGTCAAGAGATTTTCAAGGGTATGTCACATGCCACCTACACATAGGGAAATTGGGGTGATTTTTTACTTTTAGTGGTCGGCAGTCAAATTGCCAATTTGACTTTTGACCTTTCTTTTGGCCATAACTTGTGTTTTAAGTGTCCAAATGGGTCATGCGAGCCCATTTCAGACAACTAAGTTCTAAGAACTTTCCAATGATATAAAAAAGTCTCAATCCAATGAGTTTTGACCCTTACAATTACACTCAAAAAATTCAGAAGTCCATTGGGACTCTAACTCCCAAAATGGGAGTTCACTTGAGAGTGTGAAGGTTCATTGTCTCACATTCTTTGCACTCTCGGGAGCATGAAATGTGACTCTCGAGCTTAGTCTTGGCCCACACCTTTGCAAACCCTTGCCTTGGTCGCGAGCCCAAGGCTAAGGTTACAACACTACATGTCCTCCTTTATGTTCAACTCCTACCTTGAAACCTTTATTCTTGACCAATATTTCATTGATTAAATCATTTTTTGTTCACACTAATGTAAATATTGCTATTAATAAATTTTTTGAACAAATGTTTTTAGGTCATGTCACACAAATATGATTGAAATATAAGTTTTGATCACATGAACATGTACCTAATGATTTTTCTAACATTTGGCAACCGAGTAGCTTTACCAATATCAAAACTAAACTTCAAAGTTAGATGTTTGATCATGAATAAACCTTAGCTTTTATATGAGGTGGTTGTAATGGCTTTCATTTGGTTGCCATTATTGCATAAGTTGATTTTTTGTTTGAAGCATATTGGTGAATTGGTTTTCATAACATGGATAACTTAAAAATCTTATTTTTTACTTCCATTAAAATTTTATTATAGATCATTTCAAACAATTGAACACTACTTTCATTATTCAAGAATGAAAAGAGTGAAAAACAAGTCACAAGCATGATGATCCTATGTTTCAACCATAAGCAAATTTTAATGACACTTTCAGTGTTCACAAATCGTACTTATGACTAATAATTAGCATTTTTTGGGGTCAAATATCTATTTACTTAAAAAAACTAAGTTAGAGAATTTCAAATTGAATTTCCTAGAATTTTTTTAAAAAATAAATTATGCAAAGTACACCTTGAATTATGTACTTGTAATAGTAACCCAATGGTTAAGACAATAAACAAATTTTCATTAGTTGAAAGTTCAATTTTCAACAATTTCAACAAATATGAAATTTCAAATATACATATAAAAATATAATTTTTTTGGCAAGACCTTTTGAAAATTATTTTGTATTGAACACTAATCAATGACATGGTGCCACATTTTTAGTTCCTTCAAAATCATTTTCACTACAAATAGGTAGTGACACAACACTGACAACAAATATATTCTAATTTGTTTTTGAATTTTCATACACATTTATCCATTTTTTCTTATAAGAGCAATTCCACCATCTTCAACATTGACCTTGCACAATATTTCTCTCATTCAAAATCACTTATTTACTAATTCTAAGCCTCACCCATAAATATGAATATGGGAAAATTAAAGGTCAAAACTCAAAAGCTCTTAATTTTATCAAATGCGGGGTTTGATTCAATTAACACCATGTTGTGGAACCCTTATTTTGAGAAGCCCCCACGTGGGGGCTTCACCTTACACAAGACAACCATGCCATGGGCACAAATTGAGTCATTATATAGCTTGGTAAGCCTTTATTACTTCACCCAATGAAGGTCATGAGGGTTTATAACTTGGCAATTAGGCCCTTTTTTTAGTACATATCAATGTTGGTCAAGTATCCAATTGGGCAGGTAAGAACCATTGATTTAGGTTATGGGTAAAATGAATCAAACCCTAATACATTTGCATGTTGATAATTGGATTTAATTCCTAAACTTAGGAATTATTTTTAAAAAATTCAATGTCAGATTTGTACCTTGAAAATTGTTGTCTACACAACATTGAGATGCATGCCTTTGTTTCAACCCTTTTTGTAAAATTTTAGGCTTGGATAATCTTTAGGTTTAGGGTTTCTTTCTTTTCATTGAACCATTGTCATCACTATTGAATTTTTCAAGCCAAACTTTCTTCTTTTTGTTTTTTAGTTTTTGCATTATCCCTCTCCTTTGTTGTGTTTGGGTTGAGTTCCCCCTTTCCTTCATTGTGATTGAGTTGATCCATGTCACTTGTAAATACATTTTTTCTTATTTCATTTGTCTTTGAAGTTGTTTATTGCTTGCAACAAATTCTAGATGAAGGTTTAGGGTTTCTTTTTTCTTGTTGAACCATCATTGGCATTATTGAGTTTTTTCGATCAAACTTTCTTTGTTTTGGTTTTTATTTTTTGGATTTTATTTTTTCTTTCATTGTATTTGAATCAAGTTTTTCTTTTCTTTCATTGTGCTTGACTTGATCCATGTTGCTTGCACATATATTTTTATTTATTTGTCTTCAAAAGGTCGTTTGTTGCTTACATAAAAATTATAGATGAAGGTTGAAAACAAAAAACTTGAGTTGGTGGTTGCCACTTAGAGTTGGAGCTTGTTGGGCTTGCTAATTACCACAACTCCTCATATTTCAACCAACCTTTGAGGTACCTTGGTTGCATTTAGAAGTTGCAAGTTATGTCTTGAAAACCTTTATGCAATTCTTTGTATATAATGTGCTTTGGATTGTTGGTTTCTCACCTTTGTGAACTTTGATTATTCGTTGCAACCTTTGAATGAGTTCAAAAGTTTTTGCTTGTTGTTGTTTCATCTATTTGGTCACATGCCACATTGTTTTGAGGTTTTGAGTTTTGAGCAACGACTTTGAAGGTGTATTTGCCATCTTCTCTTTTTTGTTTTTGAATGCCACAATTGTGGAACAAAGGTATTCAAGGTAAGTTTCACATACCAAAACTTGTTGCAAAACAATCATTGACTCTATTTGAAGCATGAGTTTGAAACTATCATTGGTTGTTTCCAATTTGTGCTTTTGTTTTGATTTTTCATTCGAAAATTGTTGGCAAATTGAAAAATGTGATACCCCTTTCATTGTTTTGCTAATTATTTGACTTTATTTGTTGTGAATGATGGTGCATTTATTAATTTTTATAACCCATAAGTTATGAGATGTGTGTTATGCCATTCTATTGCCATGACTATTGATGAACTAACAATTTGGCCCATGGGAAGAATATGAAAAGACATGTGACCTATGTAAAATCATAGGATCTAACAACCTAATTACCAACACGAAAAAGGCTAGTATACTAAAAAAATTAAAAAGAAAAATCGAAAGACACAAAAATAGGACCTATTTTTTGTCTACATACCATCATGTTGTAATTACCATTTTGCAATAGTTATTGTCTTACACATATCATCATTTACAAATTTGAAAGAAGACCCATAACCGTATGTAGACATCCAATAGTTGTTGCTTATTATCTACAACACTTACAAACCCTTTGTAATTGTTGTTTATCGTCTGCAACACCTACAGACCTTTTGTAGCTACTACCTATCATATGTAACACATGTAGACCATTTGTCATTACTACCTACCATTTATGGCATCTATAGACCTTTGAAACTAATGCCTACCATTTGTAGCAGTTTTTTACCCTTTGTAAACTTGAAATCCAGTGGCCATCTCCTTGTTGTTGCCTTTGAATGGTAGCTACCATCCTATGGTAGAAAGTATTTCCTTCTCAAAAAACTAAAACAAAAAGTGGATGGCATATAAATCTTATAAAAGAAATGAAAAACTAACACAAAGTTCTATATAAATTAAAGTTAAACTTCTTTCCTTTCTCCCCTAGGGCTCAAGGTAGAAAAAAAAACATCAAAAAGAAAATACAATTGAATCCATACAACCTTCAACCATTTTCCATTACATAAGGACAACTACAATTTTCTCTCATGTTTTTTTCTTCTTTCTCACACAAGAGTGTCACACACAAACATCTTCTGAATGTCAATTAATCATGAAAACTAATGAATATAATCATTTAATCTTGTAATGAAATCCTCCACTCCTCCAGAGAAATAAATAAGCTGGAACCCAAGAAGGATGTTCACCACACAAAGGTTGAATCTTTATACTCCTAGATTTCTTTATCTTCTTAAATCTCCTTATCATAATTCCTTCCACACATCCTAATTAAGGGAAATCCACCCATCCTTTATCAACTTGGACTAATTAACCTATATGGCTTCACCCCCTAATAAATAGAAGATGGTAAGTAGGATATTTACCACTAGTAACTAAATTATTATTATGATGCCCTTCTAAATGAACTAGTAATATTACTTTTATTAAAAAAATTCCCAAAAATAACTTTTGATTATTCTATTCCATGAAGGTATTCATTGCATTAATGGTACTATTGTTAAAAAACATTTTCACTCGAGAATTTTCTTGAGATCATTTTGCCATCTAACGGTAATTACCATTTAGTGATGGTATTACCGTTTCTTAACATCCATGTGTTTAACCAACATAGAATAATTTTCTACCTTTAACAACCTACAACAAAAGACCACAATATTAAGTTTAAAAAAAAACATGTTTGAAAGTTGCATTTAATAGAATATATAAAGTGGGAGTTCTTAGTGTAGATGACCAAAACTATTAGAGACCATAAAGAAGTAACAAAAAAAATCACAAATTTTTAAAACATTCACAATTGTTACAACAAATCAAATCCTACAAACTTGCATTTCTTGAAGATAGGTTTTATACATTGCAAATGGATATTGTCCCTTTTTGTTGAAAATCAATGGTTAAAACACATGGTTTTAAAACAATGTGGGCATATTACATTTCCTTTTCAACACTAATTGGTGAGTGAAGTGCTCCCAAGTGTTATAAGCAAATACTTGTCATTCCTTTTCTTGTTTCATGTGTTATTTGTATTACCTCATTTGATCTTTAGATATCCCATGCTAGGCATGACACTTTTGCTATGGTGGTTAGTTTCATCAATGATCTGTGGGAGCCCATTCATGTCAATATGGGTATTTTTGAAGTGCACAACACTATCGATGTAAACATGGTAGTTCATGTTAAAGTGTTGTTAAATTCATTTGGTTTGCTTAATAAGGTTATTGCATATGTGAAAAATGAAAGGTCAAACTAACAACTTTAATTTTTACTTTGACATTTGTGGTATCCTCCTTTATATTTAAATTTCCATGCCCATTTGTTGGTTCTTGTTTTGGTCATTCCATGCCAAAAACTATACAATATGTTATATTGATGATGTGAAGGTGTGTTCTAAATTTATAGAAGTAAGTTTGAAGGGTGCGTAAACATCATTACATATCTTGACTATAAAATGGATAAATATTTTTGGGAAGGGTTGACAAGAGTGGAAGGATTCCTGCATTATTATTGGGTTGTCAAAACAAGGTTTGCATCATGTATTCTCTTATTCCAAGAGACTTTAAAGTCTCAAAATGCAATTTTTACCTATTATGGCCGATAACATGCATTGCACTTGTCATCATAACTAGTGGGTAACCCGTGGCTATGCCACTCTAGCCACCCCAAACGCTCTGTTAAGCTTTATTGTTTACACGATCATGTTATAACACCTCTGTGTAAACAACATTTCGAGTATACACACCGGCAGGTGCATCTTCATGAGCATTCTCCCACCCATCTGTAACCAGCATTTTCACGCCCTCGGGGCACCCAA